>Ga0255753_1000213_pt1 | contig 73699 bp, 70 predicted proteins | sample 041ome_10_FD_179953 | JGI IMG/M metagenome (GOLD analysis project Ga0255753, IMG submission 179953) | Coastal salt marsh microbial communities from the Groves Creek Marsh, Skidaway Island, Georgia - 041412US metaG (version 2) | ecosystem: Environmental > Aquatic > Marine > Intertidal zone > Salt...
TGAATTGCACCATTGAAGCATCGGATTAATACTCGTCCGCAGCGGCGCTTTCCCCTTGTTTCATCAAGAACGCTTTCAAGAATGCATCAATGTTTCCATTCATCACCCCATCTACATCTGAGGTCTCCTCGGCTGTGCGGACGTCTTTGACCAATTTATATGGGTGCATCACATAATTGCGAATCTGCGAGCCCCATTCGATCTTCTTCTTACCCGCCTCAATCTCTGCACGCTTGGCATTGCGCGCCTCAATCTCCATCTCGTACAATTGGGATTTCAAAAGCTGAATGGCCTTCTCCTTGTTCCCCAACTGAGATCTAGTTTCCGTATTCTCGATGATAATTCCAGTAGGCTTGTGGCGCAGACGCACCCCAGTTTCTACCTTGTTTACGTTCTGACCACCAGCACCCGAACTACGGAAGGTATCCCATTCGATATCACTCATGTTGATTTGAATATCAATGGTATCGTCCACCAGCGGGAACACATATACCGAAACAAAGGACGTATGGCGCTTAGCATTAGAATCGAACGGGGAAATGCGCACTAAACGGTGTACCCCATTTTCTCCTTTCAAGAAACCAAAGGCATAATCGCCATCAATCTCAATGGTCACCGTTTTAATACCGGCAACATCACCTTCTTGAAGGACCAATTCTTTCGTTTTGAACCCCTGCTTCTCAGCAAACATCAAATACATACGCATCAACATGCTTGCCCAATCACAACTCTCGGTACCACCGGCACCCGCTGTAATCTGCAACACCGCGCTCAGCTTATCCTCCTCGCCGCTCAACATGTTCTTGAATTCAAGCTCCTCTATCCAATCCTCACATTCACTGTAGGCCAATTGAACATCGCTCTCCTCAAGTTCGCCTTCCTTGTAGAACTCTAAACTGAGCTCTGCCTCGCCAAAAAGGGTTTCTGCCTTCTCGTAACCTTCTACCCAGTACTTCACACCGCGCAGGGCCTTCATGGTTTTCTCAGCCTCCTTGGGGTCGTTCCAAAATTCAGGAGAGGCAGTTTTCTCCTCTTCATTGATGATGTGAATGCGCTTCTGTTCGAGGTTTAAATAACTCTTTAATCGCTCGAGGCGCTCACCCAAAGATTTAATTTGTTCAGCTGTTACCATAGACGAGCAAAGTTAAGCATCACTTGCTATCTTCACGAAGATTATAAAGTACTGCTCCAATGTTGAAAATCGACCTCCGTAGCGACACCGTCACCCGCCCTAGCCAGGCCATGTTAAATGCGATGATTAGCAGCCCTGTAGGCGACGATGTTTGGGGTGATGACCCAACAATCTTGAAGCTTGAGGCCATGGTCGCTGAACGATTCGGCAAAGAAAAAGCACTTTTTTGTGTGAGCGGTACACAGGCCAATCAGATCGCACTGATGTCACATTTAAGCCCCGGCGACGAAGTCATCTGTCATCCTTATGCCCACATCTACAACTACGAGGGCGGTGGTATTGCCGCTAACGCTCATGCTTCCGTCACATTTACTGGTGACAATCGCGGTATCATGCACCCAGAAGGAGTACTCGGTTGTATTAAAGCCGACGATGTGCATTACCCAAAATCTCGTGTACTCGCACTAGAAAACACCTCAAATAAAGGCGGCGGAACGTGCTACGAATGGGAAGAGATCGAGGCGCTTAGAGCAGTAGCCTCGAAATATGGGCTGACCTTCCACCTCGATGGTGCGCGCCTATACAATGCCCTTGTGGCCAAGGATCAAAGTGAAAGCGATTACGGCACTGCATTCGATTCCATTTCCATCTGTCTCTCCAAAGGTCTTGGCGCACCTGTAGGCTCTGTGCTTCTCGGCAGCGAGGAATTCATCCACCACAGCCGTAGAATACGCAAACGTATAGGCGGTGGATGGCGACAGGCAGGCCTTTTAGCCGGTGCTGCTATCTATGCACTAGAAAATAACGTGGACCGATTGGCCGATGACCACGCTGCTGCCAAGGATATGGCGGAATTCTTGGGCCAGCAATCTTGGGTGAAAAATGTAGTAGCCCCAGAAACCAACATCTTAATCTTTGGATTGAACGAGGATATAGACCAAGAAGCATTCATTGGTACCCTAGCAGAGAAGGGAATTGGCATCAGCCAAATGGGCCCAGGAAAATGCCGCATGGTCTTCCACCTTGATATCACCCCAGAACACATCAAAGAAGTGAAATCTGTATTGGCGGCACTATGAGCCGAACTAAAAACTGCCCCAACTGCCAGGAGGACCATTCGGTCATGTTCAGGGTGCAATACAAACCTGCTGACAAAACATGGTATTTCCTCTGCGAAAAGTGCGTTTTAGAAGTCAAGCCTGGAAACAGCCACTACCGCTACGGCGGCACTTGGAAGGGTTAAAGGGAACTTTTACGCTCTTCTTCGACCCTATCATATGCCTTATTAATCATCTCAAAAGAATACCCACGGCGCTGCATTGCGGCGGTCAGTTGTTCCTTTGTCTTAGAGCTGAACCAACGGTCCGTTAGATACATGGCGTTTTTTTCTACGTGCTCAGGGTCAATTTGATTTAAAATCCGGTCAATGGTAACTCTAGGTATGCGATGTTCTTGCAAACCCATTCTGATGCGCTTCGGTGCCCAATGCTTTTGATTGAGCTTTCCCCTGGTAAACGCCTCAGCAAAACGGTACTCATCTAAGAAATTCTCTTCCATCAAAGTGGCAATCACTTCTTCGTGACGCTCCTTGGGAAGTTTTATCAGAACGAGCTTGCGCTTAACCTCAAAAGGGCTGCGTTCTTGGTAGGCGCAATAATGCTGCAGTTTCTGTAATGCTTCTGAGGTTGTCATGGTCCAATTTTAACGAAAAAACCCCGAGGCTCGCATGCGAGCCTCGGGGTTTTCTTTACACTGTTTCTCTCGTTAGATACGATTGTTATCCTTATCCAAAAGCTTCCATTCAAGCATTGTAAAGGCATCCCTAGGAACAACAACGATCTTTTTTTTGAACCGTTTCTGCCAATCCTTTTTAACACTCTTAAATATGCCCTTGGTTAGATAAGCCTCAATAAATGGATGAACATGCACAAAAATCTCTTTCTGCTTCTTACCGCTAATCTTACTAGCGATAGTGTCAATCAGCTGAATAGGTGCTTCCACCAAATTATCTGGGTTCTCCTCACGAGTAGTAATATTCGTCTCAGGACGCACACGCTGACGGGTCAATTCCATCAATCCAAATCTCGAGATTGGCAGAATCTTGTGACGAGCGCGATCGCGCTTCATTTCATCGCGCATCTTTTCATAGACCGCGCGGCGATTCTCGGCACTGTTCATGTCGATAAAATCGATAACTACAATACCTCCCATATCTCTCAACCTCAACTGACGAGCTACCTCTTCCGCAGCAAGCAAGTTTACCTGTAACGCATTCGCTTCCTGATTCTCTGCCGTATTCGTACGATTCCCAGAGTTCACATCTACCACGTGCATGGCTTCCGTATGCTCGATAATTAAATACGCTCCTTTAGGCATGCTCACTGAGCGGCCAAAGGCTCCTTTAATCTGACGATCAACATTGGCGAACTGGAACAACGGCATCTGACCGTTGTAATACTTTACCATTTTTGATGCACCTGGCTTAATAGCCTCTAAGTACTCCTTAACCTCGTCAAAAAGTTCTTGGTGATCAATAGTGATACCTGTAAAGTTGTCGTTGAATACATCGCGCAAGAATGCACTCGCACGATTCATCTCGCGGAAAATACGTACTGGCTTGTTTGTCCTCTTCACGCCTCTGTGGAGCGTTTTCCACTTGCGTATCAATGAATCTAAATCTGCCTGTAGGTCTTCCGCGGTCTGTCCTTTTGCGACAGTACGTATAATTACACCAAAGCCTTTTGGCTTGATGCCTCTGACCAATTTTTTCAGCCTATCCTTTTCTTCACGCTCGCGAATCTTCTGACTCACACTTACGCGATTAGAAAAAGGAACTAGAACTACAAATCGACCGGCAATACTAAGCTCTGCAGTGATACGAGGCCCCTTCGTTGAGATGGGCTCTTTCGTAATCTGAACAAGGATTTGATCACCCTGCTTTAAAACATCCCCAATATTTCCTTCCTTCTCAATATTAGAAGAGGTCTGGAAGTTGGAGATATTCGCTTGTTGTTTGCCTTTGAGAGTTTTACGCAAGTAACTCTGCCAGGAATTTATCTGCGGCCCGAGATCGTGGTAGTGCAAAAATGCATCTTTCTCATAACCAACGTCTACGAAGGCAGCGTTTAGGCCAGTGGCCAATTTTTTGACGGTCCCTAAATAGACATCGCCAACGGAGAAGCTATCGTCCCCTTTTTCCTTAATGAGCTCTTGTAATCTCCCGTCTTCAAGTAGTGCTATATCAGCACGGTCAGAACTAGCACTAATGACTAATTCTGTTTTCATACACTAGAAGCTTATTTCTTCTTGTGACGATTCTTTCTTAGACGCTTCTTACGCTTGTGCGTAGCAATCTTATGTCTTTTACGTTTTTTACCGCTTGGCATAATGCAAAGTTTTAAAGTTATTAATTCTATAAACCCTCAGCGAGATCCTTAACGCGATCCGCTTCCGGGTATGTGTTTATGTACTCGTTTGCCACCTCAAGGGCCTTAGTCGTATCTCCAGTTTGAAGCAAAGCCTGTGCTTTATTCAAAGTATACATCTCGTTTTCTGGGTGGAGCTGACTGAGCTGGTGGAAGCGATCCACAGCTTTGTCCCACTGACCACTCATCATAGAAAAGTTTCCAAGCCACATCAAAGCCTTTTCGTGATTCGGATCTTCACGAAGTACGTCCAAAAGCATACCAATGGCTGCCATGGGTGCACCTTCTCCGCTTTGAATAATAGCTACGGCTTCATCCACTTTAACATCCAAAGCCGTTGCCTCCTCAATCTCTTCCGCTACAGGCTCCTGATAAGGAGTCCTAGGAAGATTGAAGATGGCTACTGCAGCGATAACAGCTACAGCCAATGCTATGTATGTATTGCGTGACAAATTACCCTTCTACTGAAACGTTTTCTTTTACGCCTTCAACGAATACTTTCGCAGGCTTAAATGCTGGGATGTAATGAGCTGGAATAACGATGGTAGTGTTCTTAGAGATGTTTCTACCTGTCTTCTGAGCGCGCTTCTTAACAATAAAAGAACCGAACCCACGCAAGTAAACATTGTTACCGTCTTCGAGGCTGTGTTTGATTTCTTTCATGAAGCTCTCTACAACTGCTTGAACTTCACCTCTCTCCATTCCTGTTTTGTCAGAAATTTTAGTAACGATATCCGCTTTAGTCATTTGCTCTGTATTTTTAGGTCTTTCAGACCGGTTATTGAGGGGCGCAAATATAAAGCTATTCTCCTTATTTACAGCTTGTAATAAATAAAAAAATCGCACTAGGTAAGAATGACCACCGATTTACTTAACACGTTTAGAATCAGCATTGAAGACTATTACAGGGCTCATAAGCGCTCACTGCCTTGGCGAAAGGACGAGCCTGTTCCTTATGAAGTGTGGCTGAGCGAAATCATCCTTCAACAAACACGCGTCGCTCAAGGCACTCCTTATTGGGAAAAAATACTGGCAGCATTTCCTACGGTTGATGCCTTGGCAAACGCTAAGGAGGACAAACTGATGTCCCTTTGGACGGGTCTAGGTTATTACAATAGAGCTAGAAACCTTCAAAAAGGTGCCAAACAAATAGTCTCAGAGTTTGGAGGCAAAATGCCAACGACCTTTGAGGATCTTTTGACCATCACTGGGATTGGCCCATATACTGCAGCGGCTATTGCAAGCATATGTTTCGAGGAAAAGGTCGGTGTGGTAGACGGTAATGTTTATCGCGTTTTAAGCCGATTCTTTGGTATTGCTACACCAATTAATCAAACCGCAGGGATCAAAGAATTCCAATCCCTAGCCAATGTCATCATTCAAAACACTTCAGATGCTGCTTCATACAACCAAGGCATTATGGAATTTGGCGCATTGCACTGCACCCCGAAAAAACCCTTGTGTATGATGTGTGATTTGGCCGACATCTGCAGCGCATTCAATGAAGGAAAAGTCGATCAATTGCCCGTGAAAATTAAAAAAGGAAAACGCGGGTCAGAGGAGATTCACTATGCAATAGTTCGCTCTAGCGGCAGCATTGCACTTAGAAAAAGAGGTGCGAAAGGAATCTGGGCAGGACTTTATGAACCACCACGCCTGCAGGCCGCTCCAAAAAACGGGGAAGAATTGGCCCCTGCCATTGTGCATAAACTGAGTCATAAAGATTTAAAATGCCATTTCTGGGCGGTGGACGAAGCAATGCTCGATGAGCCAATAACGTATTATACAAAGGACGAGACTGCCGATTTAGGCATGCCAATAATAATTGCCAATCTTGTTGAAAACATAAAGATTTAATAGCGTCGAAAATGCCTAACTTTGATTGTATACAACGCAAAATAATAAGTTAAGATGGCTGGTACATTGAACAAGGTAATGCTGATTGGAAACTTGGGTAAAGACCCGGAGATCATGCATTTTGACAACGGGGGTTCTTTGGTAAAATTTCCTATTGCAACTTCTGAAACCTACACAAATCGTGAGGGACAGAGAGTGACAAACACTGAATGGCACAACGTGGTAATCAACGCCAAAGGTTTGGTAGACGTCGCGCACAAATACCTTAAAAAAGGACATAAGGTCTATCTAGAAGGACGCATCAAGACACGTAAATGGCAAGACCAGACGGGTGCTGACAGATACACAACAGAAATCCAAGCGAATCAAATGACCATGCTCACATCTCGTGCCGAGAGCGAGGGCATGTCTTCTGATCAAAGCGGTGGGTATTCGCAGCAACCTCAGGCAACTCCTGCTCCTGCTGCACCTATGCCTGCAGCTCCAGCGATGAATAATTCACAGGAAGAGGACGACCTCCCTTTCTAATTGTCAAACGAAACAACAGAATTTGGACCCGGATCCTTCCAGTTTAGTAAGTACACTTTTTCTTAATTCAGCCAACGGTATGGCCGGATTGGTTGTGCTTATTGCCGTCCTCGTTCTCTTGCTCATTTGCTCTGCTTTGATCTCCGGCAGCGAGGTCGCTTTTTTCTCTTTCAACGCCTCTGATTTAGAGGCGCTAGAAGAAAACAGTGCAGATAATGATAAAATAAACGGATTACTTCAGCAGCCCGAAGAGCTTCTTGGAACCATACTCATTGCAAATAACTTTGTAAACGTCGGTATTGTCATCCTTTCCTCTTTCCTGCTGAATGAATACTTCTCCCCAGAAAGTTGGTCACCTTTGGTGGTCTTCCTTGTAGAAATCCTCGCGATAACATCCGTGCTATTGCTTTTTGGAGAAATCCTGCCAAAAGTCTACGCCCGCAGCTCGAGGCTAAGATTTGCGCGAATGGTTGTTGGATTCTTGAGTCGCATTCACGGCATCCTTCTTCCTTTGAGCAGCAGATTAAGCAAGACTGTTAATCGTCTTTCGATCGAAGGCAAAGGACCCAGCTTGAGTGTGGACGATTTGGAGCAAGCTTTAGAATTAACAAGTGACGAAAGCACTTCGGAAGACGAACAGCGCATACTTCAGGGAATCGTTCGATTTGGTTCCACTTCTGTCAAAGAGGTAATGACTCCTCGTACTTCAGTGGTTGCTATTGAACAGCATACAGGTTACCATGAGGCGCTTTCTAAAATGACGGAAAGCGGGTATTCTCGCATACCCGTATTCGAGGAGAATCTCGACCAAATTAAAGGCCTGCTCTATGTAAAGGATTTACTCCCGTACATGGATGCCAGCGAAAACTTTGGTTGGCAAGACCTCATGCGACAGCCCTTCTTCGTTCCTGAAAGCAAGAAAATAGACGATCTATTGGGAGAATTTCAGCGCCGAAGGGTCCACTTAGCCATCGTCGTTGACGAATTCGGCGGGACATCTGGCGTCATCACACTTGAAGATGTTCTCGAAGAGATTGTTGGCGAAATTTCTGATGAATTTGACGACGATGATATCACCTACAGCAAATTAGACGACTATACCTTCGTCTTCGAAGCCTCGATTCCGCTCATTGATCTCTGCCGAGTATTGGATTTGCCTAAAGATCGATTTGACGCCGTGAATGGTGAAAGTGATACGCTCGCAGGATTGGTATTGGAGTTGGCCGGTAAGTTTTTAGAAAAAGGTGAAGAAATCAGCCACGATGAATTTACCTTCAAAGTAGAAAGCGTCGACCAGCGAAAAATTATCAGAGTTAAAGTGACCATTACCCCAGAAAGTGAAGTATAACATGAAGAATACGCTCTATATCCTCTTTTTTGCGATTGGACTTGCCTCTTGTGGTTCAGATCCCGTAGCTCGTCCTAATGGGTATATGAGGATCGGCCTTCCTAACAATGAGTACTCCGAACTTAGTCTGGAAGGATGCTCCTTTAAAAGTTCTTTGAACCAAGAGGCCAAGGTCCTATACAAGGATTCCTCGAATTGTTGGATAGATTTGGTCTACCCGAGCATTCGAAGCACCATACAGCTCACCTACAAACCTGTGGAAGGAAATCTTGAGGAATTGTTTCGCGATGCCCAAAAGTTGGCATACAAGCATACCGTCAAAGCTTCGGGGATGCGTGAGCAATTCTTTGCATACGACAGCACCCAAGTGTATGGTATGTATTATGAAATGTCGGGAGCATCAGCTGCTACTACACAGTTTTACGCAACAGATAGCACAAATCATTTCCTAAGAGGTGTGTTGTACCATTACAGCGCGCCTAATCCTGACAGCCTTGCACCTGTGACGGCTTTCATGCGGGAAGAGATGTTAGAATTGATCGCAAATCTTAGCTGGAATGAGTAGTCGCAAGCTCCTATATGTGGCATCTACACCTACCGAGGCCAACTTAATGGCTAGTTATCTTGAAGGGAATAGCATTCGCGTAGAACTCGAACATCTCACCATGGCCTCAGTACTCCCCGTAGGAGGCAATCTCAGCATTAAAATTTTTGTCTTCGAAGCACAATGGGAACGAGCACTCGACCTACTTAAGACTTACGTAGCGCGAGAAAGAGGGGATAGCTGATAGAGGCGAGAATACCAATGCTCAATACAAGGTGGACCGGCTGCATCGCTTTTGGAAGACCTAAGAAATAGAGCGCCACTCCAATGGTCCATTCTAGACCTACAGCAAACAAAAGCGCGTTGAAACCTGGAATCTCAACTCCCTTGGCCCGTCTCAAATAGAACAATGCGCTGGTCAGGAGAATTACAATCCAGGCAAAGGAGCGGTGAACCCTTGGCATTGCCTGCTCAATACTCGGTATGATTTCAAGACGTTCTACAACACCGTGATCCACGGCCGCATCAACCAACTCTCTCGCCTGGGTACCGAGAAAAATCTGGACAACTACAGCTACCAATAAGGCAATTAATACCCTGAGAATAGATTTTGGAAGAACCTGTGTACTATTGTCGTTTCTAGCGCGAATAGCTAGCAATAAGAGCACAATTGCTACCGAACCCATCATGTGAATCGTTATCTGGTTCGGAACCAAGTTTCCATCCACCACAAGCTTGCCCAACCACGCTTCAAATCCTAGTAAAAACAGCACACCAAAAGAAAGTACCGCGTTCCATACGTTCTTACGTACTTGAACGAATGCAAGTAGGGTCATTAGAAGTATTGGAAGTCCTGACAGTGCACCAATGAGTCGATTAATAAACTCAATCCAAGTATGCACTGGGTTAAATATGGTGTATTCGTGACGGTCAAATAGTGTCCAATTCTCTTGGTTAAAAACCGCATCAGTCACAAGGTCCGATTTGGCTACCCAAAAGCGTTCCTCGAGAAGTATCATTTGTCCCTCCTCAAAGGTTTTGCCTTCTCGCCAGGTCAATGTCTCAACGTCTGTAGGCGGAATATTATAACCAAAACATTGCGGCCAATCCGGGCATCCCATCCCCGAGCCAGTGGCCCTTACCACAGATCCGGCAAGGATGACTAGGAAAATGAAAACCAGAGAAACCGTCGCAAGCTTCTTGATAAGCGGACTGACCATATCTTTTTATTTCTTCAAGGTAGCCGAATACAAATCCCCTCCTCCAACAGCAGCTACACGCGCCGTTATTTCGGATGGGCTCACCAAAGTTGAATCGTAAGAAACAATAGCGGAACTATCCGCAAAAGTGATCTCGAAATTCACAATACCAGCACTCTTTCCAAGCTTGCTTTCAATAATTCCCTTACAGCCCATTTCACAGGTCATTCCAGAAATAAATAAAGACGCTTCTGCATTGGCTGTTGCTTCTGCCATGGGCTCAATAGCAGTTGCCGGAATAGTAAGCGACTCTGGTTCAGGAGATGAACAAGATGCAAGGACCAATGTTGCTGCAAGTAGTACAGTGTATTTCATCACTCTATTTTTTTACAAAATTAAGGGCGGTCAGGAAAAGGACTGTGCTTTTTGTTACAAATTTGCCGAATGAGCACTACAAAAGAAAACAACCCCTTACTGCCTTGGTTCATTTTCATTGGACTTGCCTTAATCTGGGGCTCATCCTTCATCCTCATGAAACGAGGTCTCGAGAGCTTCACCTACACCCAAGTAGGTACACTCCGAGTAAGTATTGCCGCGCTTTTTATGACGGCCATCGGGTTCAGACACTTTCGATTTTTTCAAAGAAAAGATGTCGTCCCATTACTCATTGTAGGTTTTTTAGGCAATGCCATTCCCTATGTTTTGTTTCCTCTGGCGGTCAACCATCTCGATAGTGGCGTAGTAGGTATTATCAATTCCCTAGTCCCACTTTTCACGGTTCTAATTGGCGGTTGGTTCTTTGGTCAAAAAGCCGGCAAAACCGGATGGCAAGGTGTTGCCGTCGGACTAATCGGTGCTGCGCTATTAATCCTTCCAATGAATAGCATAGTCCGAGGTGCTTTTGAAATGGAGGGCGAACTGGCTTACGGTTTGTTCGGGGTCCTAGCCACAATGATGTATGGAACATCAGTAAATACCTTGAAAATGCAATTGCCGCACTTAAGAGCACTAACTGTGACCACCTTAAGCTTGGCCAGCGCTGCCCCCTTCACTACAATTTATAGTTTAAGTTCTGGCGTTTTCGAAGTTTTTAGCACCGATCCAAACGCGTTGCAAAATTTCGGCTACATCTGTATCCTTGGCATCCTTGGTAGTGGTATTGCAGTAATGATGTTCAACAAACTCATCCAGATGACCAGCGCATTGTTTAGTTCATCAGTGACCTATGCCATTCCTGTGGTTGCCGTTCTATGGGGCGTGTGGGATGGTGAGCAGATTCTCTGGAACCACCTTGTGGGATTGCTCGTGATCATCACAGGCATCTACCTCATAAACAAAAAATAAATCCCCCACGGCAAAGCCGTGAGGGATTATTTTGTCGGAGTAAAGACAGTTCTATTTGAACAGTTTTGATTTTACATCTTCATTGAATTCAATCGAATCAACGATGATTGTGAATTGCTGTTGACCGGCACTTTGTTTGGTTACCTTAGGCATTTTCACACTGCCGAACTCACCCCATTCTTCAATGGTTGTGGTTACAGCCATGTCGCCTTGAGGAGTTTCCGTAGTTTCAGTGCTCTTGTAGAACAAACCGGTAGCAACGTCGAAGTACATGGTCTTATCTCCTTCAGAAACTTGATAAACCGCTTTTCCATCCATCAATGTTTGACCGTCGAACGTGAACGATTCCAAATCTTCCATCCAGGCCAATTCATCGACAACATAAGCAGCCTGCTCCTTCAATTCTTCGAGCTCCTCACCTTCTAAATCTTTCTTTCCTTGCATTCCGCTCTGCTTACCTACGCCATCCAAGTAAGTCATTTTCATTACGGTCATGCCTTGCATGCTCTGCTCCATCATAAACTTGCCAGGAGTCATCTTAGCAGTGCGCATCTTGATCTTGCCGGGCATACCTGGAATCTCAAGATGGGCCTTCATGTCAATTGCGCTCAATCCTTTTAGAGCTTCAACACCGCCCATTGCTTCGTAATAGTTGCCAAAAACCGTTTCTAGGGTCACACCTTCCGGCATGAACAAGAATGTTGGCGCATCAGTAGGTTGACCTTCTGCATTGTAGTACTCAACAGTACCAAAGGCAGCCAATCCTGCAGCTACATCTTGAGCCTTCCCAACAACAGAGATGGTTAGATTGTCAGTCCGCATATACCTCACAGAGACGCGCATCACATCTTCAGCAGTAACCGCTTCTAGACGAGCGAGGTAGTTGTTGTAGTAATCTGAAGGTAGACCGTAGCGTGCAATATTCAGTGCGAAGTTCGCAGCACTTGATGTGCTCTCAAGTGAACGGCCAAAAGCACCGCTCAACGAAGCTTTTGCGGCGATGAGATCTTCATCACTTACTGCTTCAGTACGCATTCTTCCGATCTCGTATAAGAATTCAACAATGGCTGAATCTGTTACTTCATTACGCACCTTGGCAGATGCACCAAAGGTTGAATTTAATTGATCAACGCCGAAGCTTGAATAGGCACCATACGTGAATGCTTTGTCCTCGCGGAGGTTAGTGAACAATCGGCCCGACATACCACCACCGAGAATCTGATTCGCAACGCGCAATGGCTCGATATCAGGGTGTCCTTGAGGAAGGTCAATGACGTTACCCAACCATACTACAGATTGTACCGCGGATGGCTTATCCACCATAACAATACGTCCTGCTGCAGGTACTGCAGTTTTCTCATAGTCGTGCGACGGCACCTCAGCAGCCTTCCAGCCCTTCAATGCTTTGCTCAACTTCTTCTTAGCATCCTTTGTAGTGATATCACCAATAACCACCATGTAGGCGATGTTTGGACGGAAGTACGTTGAGAAGTAGTTCTTACAATCTTCCAGCGTTACCGCTTCAACAGTTGCCTCTGTCATCACCTCACCATAAGGGTGCTCTAGACCATAAAGAGTTGCACCACGAAGGTTACCAGAGATTGCATCTGGATCGTCAGCGTTTGCCTTCAACCCTGAGGTCATTTGTGATTTCAGCTTGTCAAACTCTTCAGAAGGAAAGCTTGGGTTCAACAATACATCAGCCATGATTTCAATGAGGTTATCTGTGTACTTACTCAAACCGCCTACATTCATCGACGAAGCTGAAGTTGAGAATCTAGCACCCATGAAATCTACCTCTTCGTCCAGTTCGGCCTTTGTTCTGTTTGCTGTACCTGCGCCTAAAAGGTCGCCGGCAATACTTACATAACCTGCTTTATCTCCTTCCACGATAGGATCGCGGTCGAGAATCAAGGACATAGAAATACGTGGCAATTTGTGGTCTTCAACCACGAATACTTTCAATCCATTCTTCAATTCAAAGCTTTCGTACGAAGCAATGGTTGGAACACGAGCAGGACCTGGAGTAGGTGCGCTCGAGCGATCAATGGTAGTCTGGGCCGTCAAAGTGAAGGCCGCTACTACTGCTATAAGGGAATAAATGTACTTTTTCATCTTAGGTCTTATTCAGCTGGTTCTTCACTCTTTGGCAAATAGCGCAATACCACTCGGTTGTCCTTAACAAGGTACTTTTGAGCAACGCGCTGGATATCTTCACGAGTTACACTGCGGTAACGCTCAATCTCAGTATTGATGTAGTTCGCATCACCGTAGTAGGTGTGGTAATCTGCCAACGATTCCGCAATACCTGCCATCTTCGAGTTACTTTGGATAAAGTTGCTCTCCATTTGGTTTTGAATCTTCTGGAATTCACGCTCAGAGATCAATTCATTTTGAAGTTTTGAAATCTCTTCTTCCAATGCAGGAACCATATCATCAATAGTCTTTCCAGCGTTTGCCAAAGAGAAAGTGATAAAGGCACCTCCCTGCTCTAAAGAGAATGGGAAGGCAAAAACCTGCAATGCTGTTTGATCTTGGTCTACTAAACGCTTGTACATACGTGAAGAAGGGCCTCCACTTAGTACTGAGCTCGCCATCTGAAGCGCATAAGCATCATCAGAAGTCTGTGGAGGCATGCGGTAGCCCATCATGATTGCTGGCAACTGGATGTTGTCGTAAATCGTAGCAGTCTTTTCGCCACCGAGGGCCGGCTCCTGAACTTTTGGCTGAACAACATCAGCACCTCTAGGGATATCCCCGAAGTACGCTGCAATTAGTTCTTTGGTCTTTTCAACGTCAATATCCCCAGCAATACTTAATGTCGCATTGTTTGGAACGTAGAATTTCTTGTAGAAGGCCATGAACTCGTCCAGTTGGGCCGCATTTAAGTGATCCATAGAACCAATAGGCACCCAGTTGTAAGGATGTTCAGTATACAAGCGCTTCATCATGTTCTCCAACCAAGAACCGTAAGGCTGGTTATCTACACGCTGACGCTTTTCTTCTTTTACAACCTCACGCTGTGTTTCTACCCCAATGTTCTGGATGTTGGCATGAAGCATTCTTTCGCTTTCAAGCCACAAGCCCAATTCCATTTGATTAGACGGTAACAATTCAAAATAGAACGTACGGTCTTGAGAGGTGTTGGCATTCAATGCGCCACCTGCGTTTGTTACATAGCTGTCAAATTCACCGCGCTTGATGTTTTCACTCCCCTCGAACAACAAGTGCTCAAAGAAGTGTGCAAAACCCGTACGCTCTGGGTCTTCATTTTTACTGCCCACGTGGTAAAGGACCGTCACAGCAGCGATAGGAGTGCTGTGGTCTTCATGAAGAATTACGTGCAGACCATTGTCCAGATCGTACTCTTCAAAGTCAATTTTGTTTTGGGCGCTCAGCGCAGTAGAAACTGCCAATGCACCCAAGATCAAGAAGTTTTTCATTAATGATATATTTGGATGGTGGCCCAAATATAAGGGCACTACCCTCGGTAGCCTCAAAATGGGCCCTGAAGTTTTTGCAATCTTCCCTCTTTTAACGCTTTGTTATTAAATGAGTTGTTTTATATTTGCAGCCCTTAAAAACAAGTATAATGTACGCAATTGTAGAGATAGCAGGGCTTCAATACAAAGTTGAGAAAGACCAACGCTTGTACGTAAACCGCTTGAATGTTGAGGCAGGGAAGAAAGTTAAATTCGACCGTGTACTTCTCATTGAAGATAAAGGTGATGTAAAAGTTGGCGCCCCAGTTATAGACGGAGCTAAAGTAGATGCTACCGTAAACGGCGAAGTGAAAGGCGATAAAGTTCTTGTATTCAAGAAGAAGCGTCGTAAAGGTTACCAGAAGATGAACGGTCACCGTCAAATCTTCACTTCAATCACTATTAATAAAATCACTGCGAAAGCTCCAGCGAAAAAAGCTGCGGCGAAAGCAACTGAAGAAAAGGAAGCAGCTCCAAAAGCAGCGGCTAAAAAGCCAGTAGCTAAAAAGGCAACAACTGCTAAGAAAACAGCAGCAAAGAAGCCAGCAGCTAAAAAGGCAGCTCCTAAGAAAACAGCAGCTAAAAAAGCAGAAAAATAATTAAGATATGGCTCACAAGAAAGGTGTCGGTAGTTCGAAAAACGGACGCGAATCAGCAAGTAAACGATTGGGTATCAAAATCTTTGGTGGCCAAGACGCAATCGCAGGAAACATCATCGTACGTCAGCGTGGTACTAAACACAATGCTGGTGAGAATGTAGGTGTTGGTAAAGACCACACATTGTTCGCACTTATAGACGGCAAAGTTGAATTCCGTAAGAAAAAAGACAACAAGAGCTACGTTAGCGTTATCCCTAACGCTTAATAGCAACTTCGTTTAGACTCAAGAAAAGAGCTGTGCCATTGGTACGGCTCTTTTTTATTTCCAGGCCTTCCGTAAAAAGGTTCCGAAATCATTCAAAGTCCGATCCAAAGAACGGTAAGAATGAACTGCACCTCCGCTACTGCCGTCGTATTTGACCTTGGAGAAAAGCATAATGCGCATCTGAGGAGTGAAAAATCTTCCGACTACGGGAATGTGCCTTAGGAAGCCCAAGAAGCGCATACGTTCAAGCCAAGGATCGGCGTTTAGACGCTTGATGTTTTTTCTGGCACCTATAGCAGTGCTCATGCCATCGACAAGCTCGTAAAACGGCACGTTTTCAGCCACTGCTACTAGAGGGCCTTCTACTTTATGAGTGTGCGCCTTCAAGACCATAGAAGCAACATCACGAACGTCGACTACTCCGGTTGAACCATCGGTGGTTAAGGGCAGTTTACCATCTAGAATACGCGCCCACAATTCCTGCGGGGCATTGGCCTTAGGCCCCATACCTAGAATCACACCTGGACGGACAATAGAAATCGAAAGACCCGCCGCTTGAGCAGCCCAAACCCTGAGCTCACTTGCGATTTTGCCCAAAGCATAGTTAGAAAGGAACGCATCTGACCGGTTCGGATGAAAGTGTTCAGGACCAATGACCTCTTCTTCCCCCAAGGCAACCGTTCCGCCCATAACGGCGATAGAACTGATATGAGTAAAGTGTTTCACGCCTAGCATTTCAGCCAGTTTAAGCATCTCATCGGTAAGCTGTTCGTTAGAGGTTCCTTTTGAGGCAGATGGACTTATGTTAATAGTGGCTGCCGCATGAATTATAGCACTTGGCTGTGGAAGTTTTGCTTTGGCGCAATACTCGTTGATAGCGTTTTTAGTGTGATGGGCATCAGAGAGGTCACAATTCAACCACTTCACCTCTGAAGCTATTGCAAGAGCACCGCGCTCCAACTCCAAAAAATCTTCCACCATATGGACCTGAGCCATAGAAGAAGAAGCTCTTCGCGCACACAAGATGGAACCTTCAAACCCTTCTGTAGACAATCGACCAAGAAGCTCTGCAAGAACGAAAGCTCCTAATTGACCAGTTGCTCCGGTAATAAACAAAGTGTCTGTGGAATCCATTGGCAATCTACGCTGTCGTGAAAGTAGTGGTTATTACTTTTGTAAGAGAATTCTTTACGCATGAAAAAATCAGATATCCTCAAGGCACTCGAAAAAGTGGGCACGACTAAAGCGGAAAACATAGTCGCCGCTGAGTTGGTACGCAATATTCAAGTTTTTGGAGACGAGGTAATTGTAGACGCCGAGAGCATCAGTCCTACCCTTCAGGCGAAAAAGAAGCTCGAAGTAGATATCATGAAAGCCATCCATGACGAGGTAAATGTCAAAGCTAAGGTAGTTGTGAATATTACAGTAAGTGAAAAAGCCAAAGAAGAAGCGAGTAATGTCATCAAAGGAGCGCCTATTCCAGGAGTTCAGAACATCATCGCTATTGCATCCGGCAAAGGCGGCGTTGGCAAAAGCACCGTTACTGCAAATTTGGCCATTGCATTGAAAAAGATGGGATTCAAAGTCGGATTGATTGATGCCGATATCTATGGTCCTTCAGCGCCGTTGATGTTTGACATTCAGCACGCCAAGCCAATGACCGTCAATGTCGATGGCAAAAACAAGATGGGACCTGTGGACGGCTATGGCGTGAAAATCATGTCTATCGGATTCTTTGCTAACATGGATCAGGCCGTTGTTTGGCGTGGAGCCATGGCAACGAAGGCGTTGACGCAGATGATTCACGATACACACTGGGGTGAACTCGACTTTTTGTTGATTGATTTGCCACCGGGCACTGGTGATATACATCTAAGTATGGTTCAAAATGTTCCTGTTACGGGCGCGGCCATCGTGAGTACACCACAAAAGGTAGCCTTGGCAGATTGCCGAAAAGGGGTAGCTATGTTCCAAATGGACCAAATCAACGTTCCAGTATTGGGGATTTTAGAAAATATGAGCTATTTCACACCGCCTGAATTACCGGAGAACAAATACTATTTATTCGGTAAAGAAGGGGCACGAAACATGGCGAAGTCATTAGATGTGCCTTTCTTGGGTGAATTACCATTAATACAAAGCATTCGCGAAGCAGGTGATATAGGTCGTCCTGCCGCACTTCAAGAGGGAACAAATATTCCGTTGGCTTTTGAGGAAATCGCTCGTAATATTGTAAGCGAAGTTGCCAAGCGCAACGAAAACCTACCGCCAACCGAGATTGTCCGCATTACAACAATGGCCGGATGCTCGACCAAATGATAGAAAAAGTGAGTACGCTAACAGAAAAAATCGAGAAAGCTCTAGACGAGGTTCGTCCGTTTCTTGCCAATGACGGAGGAGACGTCAGTCTAGTAAATATTGATGGCACAACTGTGGAGGTTCAGTTCCACGGGGCTTGTGTTGGCTGTAAAGTGAGCGACTTCACGTTAAAAGGCGGTATAGAAACCACCATTAAAAAATATGCGCCAGAAATCGAGCGCGTCATAGCCATCGAGGCTTAAACCACTATTTATTATGCTGCAGATCCAGCGCATCAGACAACAACCGGAAGCAATCATTGAAGGATTGAAAAAGAGAGGTATTGACGCCACTCAAACGGTGAATGACTTAATCGACCTGGATGCACAGCGCCGTGGAATCCGTCATCAAATGGAAGAACAGCAGGCGCGTAGTAATGCGTTGGCCAAAGAAATTGGCCAATTATTCAAATCTGGTAAAGGTGCTGAGGCAAATGAACTTAAAGCCGAAACTGGTGCCTTGAAGCAGGAAATCAAAGCTTTGAACGAAGAACTTCAAAGCCTTGAAGAAAAAGAACACGACCTCATCCTTACCCTTCCAAATGTTCCTCACGAGAGCGTTCCTGCTGGAAAAGATGAGAACGATAACGAAGAAGTTAGCCGTAAAGGTGAGATTCCAACCTTGCATGAGGGGGCTAAGCCTCACTGGGATTTGGCTTCTGAATACAACCTCATTGACTTTGAATTAGGGGTGAAAATCAGCGGTGCTGGTTTCCCAGTATATGTCAATCACGGGGCACGCCTTCAACGCGCGATGATCAACTTCTTCCTAGACGAGAACAGAGCTGCAGGTTATACGGAATACCAACCGCCGCACTTTGTGAATGCTGCCTCAGGTTATGGAACAGGGCAACTTCCGGATAAGGAAGGTCAGATGTACGAAATGCCGCTGGATGGGTTGTATGCTATTCCAACCGCAGAGGTGCCTATTACCAATATCTTCCGTGATGAAATTGTAAAAGCTGCAGATTTCCCAATCAAGAGTACGGGCTACACGCCATGTTTCCGTCGCGAAGCGGGCTCTTACGGTAAAGATGTGCGCGGTTTGAACCGATTGCACCAGTTCGACAAAGTTGAAATTGTTAGCATCACCGATCCGGAAAGCTCTTATGCACTTTTAGATGAAATGGTAGCACACGTGGCTGGTCTTCTGGACAAGCTCGAACTACCGTACCGTATACTTCGTCTGTGTGGTGGCGATGCTGGTTTTACTTCAGCATTGACGTACGACTTTGAAGTATACAGCGCTGCACAAGAACGCTGGTTAGAAGTGAGCTCTGTGTCCAATTTTGAAACCTTCCAAGCGAACCGTTTGAAGCTTCGCTACAAGGATGAGAATGGCAAAACACAGCTTTGCCACACCCTAAATGGATCTGCGATGGCTCTTCCTCGTGTGTTGGCTGCACTACTTGAAAACCACCAAACACCAGAAGGAATTAAAATCCCTAAAGCGCTCGTTTCTTACACCGGTTTCGACATTATCAAATAATGTATCGTTTACTACTTCTCTCACTTCTGCTTCTTGGAGTAGGCTCTTGCGCACCGCAAGAATCTTGGCAAGCGGAAATGGTTGATAGGCTAGATTCCATGGTTGTCTTAAGTGAAAGCCATGAAGCCGTAATGCAAAGCGTGGATAGCGCTCGAGTGAATACTGCATACCTAGAAATGGGTGAACATCAAGTTTTCTTCCTTGCACAAATAGATGAGATGATGGCACTGGAAATTCCCAAAGAGGTATTCACAGGGCCCTTATTCCAAATGGACAATTGCGTAAAATACTACGGCCGAGTGGTGGGTAGTTTCACGACAGAATTGGACCCCAAATACAACAGCACGCAATTAACCAACCTCCGATCGACAGTCAGAAATGGCGACATTGATAGTGCCAGTGCAGTGAAGTACTTTAACGATGAAGCTTTCGTCTTGAGAGATGCCGACCGTAGGATTAACAAGAGTTATGGGGGTTGTTTCGAATGCCTCCGTAAACATGACGCTCTAATGGCAGATTTAGACTCGCTAAAGAACTATATATTAGCGACAAATGCGCCTGAATAAATTATTACTTCTTCTTTGTATTCCACTGTTCGGCTTGGCCCAAAGGTCACAGCCCACCACGAATATACGCACATGCGATACCCTGATCATGCAGGGCAATTATACACGTGCTATTGATTGTCTACAGCCCCATTACAACGCTAATCCTCAAGGACCGGGCTATGACAAGTTACTCGATGCTATCCTATTAAGTAACGATACCTCAGCTGCGCTTAAACTTGTCAGAAAGCAAAGCAAACGCTTTGGGGATGCCCGCCCACAATACACGGTCGATTATTGGGTACTCAGCGGGAAACTAGGAAAGAAAGGACCACAATGGGAAGACATTGAATTACAGGTCGTAAAGAACCCATATTCTTCACGGGCAGTCGCACGAGTATTAGAAAAATATGGTCTTTTGAAAGAGGCTATCGCAATCTATGAGTTGGCCGAGCAAAGACAACCCAAACTCAATGTTTCCTTCGAAAGGGCCCAATTATATGCCCAACTCGGGGACATAGACGCCCAGTATAAAGCCTATTTAAAGGCCATCGATGAAAACCGCGGTTATTTGAACAACATCAAATTACGCATGACTCAAAATATCGGAGATGATGTGTCTGGTGCCCATGCTAATGCCGCGAAAGAAGCCCTTATTTCGCGCATTCAAGCCGGTGGCGATGCAGGCGTTTTTGAGAGTCTTCTATTGTTCGTTTATCGTGAATTAGGCGAGTATGAACGAGCCTTTAGATGGTTAAAAGCCAAGGCAAATAGTGACGACTTCAGAGGCAATGAGCTGATGAATATTGCGCGGGATGCGAGGGACATAGAACAGTATGAGCTAGCTTCGAGAGTATATGATTTTATGATTCATTCGAAACCATCCATGGTGCAGAGCGGATGGCTGAATCAGGCACTCATAGAACAACTCGGTGTTCTAGATCGCTTGGATAAAAAACAAGCGGCCATGCTTACCAAAGAATTTGACGGCAGCCAATGCGGTAATTGCTTTGGTTGGGAACTAGCGCGTGAAGAATACATAATCAAGCACCAAACAATCGACAGTACACTAACCGCCGATTATAAAGAGATCATGTCAGCACTGCGTGCACGTTATCCGAGACCGCTATTTGAAGGCTTAACCTACAAGAGTTATGCAAGCGTTCTTCAAATAGCTGGCCGATTCGATGAGGCCCTAATAGAATTTGCCCGAGCAGAAACCCTCCTTGGGGATTCCAAAGAAGGCGACGAAAGCCGATTGGCCCGGGCCATGTGTGCCTTCTATGACGGTGATATAGACTGGGCAAAGACTCAACTTGAAGTTCTACTCAAATCAACCTCGAAGGAGATTGCCAATGACGCCCTGGAGAACGCCTTGTTGATAGCTGCGAACTCTGTAGAAGATACCCTTTATGAAGGGCTACAACTTCTGCGAGTTCCCATGCTCTATGAAATTATGGGGCAACAACAAAAGGCCTTGGATGCGTACAATAGAATCGAGAACATTTTACTAGCGAATGAGGTCTATGACGATCTCTTGTATAAAAAAGGGAAGTTGCTCTTGAGTATGGGGTACTTCCAAGAAGCGAAACAAAGCTTTTTAGTTCTGCAGAATGCCGCTGGAGAAGGCATGTGGAAAGAAGAAGGTTATTTTTATTTCGCCAAGGCCGCATTTGAATTGGACCCTGATTCTTCGGAAGAGGCACTCATGGAGTATCTGATTAGCTATCCAAATGGTTTTTATGCCGAACAGGCCCGCACAATGTATCGTACCTTTGCCTTATGAGTGAACACATCTACAATGTAACGATCGTTGTAAATCCAGTTGTTGAAACACGCTGGATCCAATGGATGAAAGAAGAACATATCCCAGAGGTCATGGAGACGGGCATGTTTACATCCTTCATATTTACCCAAGTGTTCCCAGAACAAGAACAGGATCACCCGAGTTACAGTGTTCAGTACCGCGCTTCTGATCTAGAGAGCATTAAGCTCTACATGCAAATGTATGCGGGTGCACTGCGCGAAAAGAGTGCAAAAGCCTGGGGTGAACATGCACTCGCCTTCAGAACGGTGCTAGAAGTTTTGGATGAAAAACAATGAAGCACAGCGACGTCTTTACCCTTACTAACGGTCTTCAATGTGCTTTTCAATACAAGAAAAGCACGGTTGCGCACATTGCTGTTGCCATCAAGGCAGGCTCCCGCGACGAACTAAAACATCAGCAGGGACTTGCGCACTTTATCGAACACAACCTTTTCAAAGGCACCAAGAACCGGAAGGCGTACCACATCTTGAGCAGATTGGACGATGTTGGCGGCGAACTCAATGCCTACACTACTAAAGAGGAGACGATAATCCATGCAAGCTTTTTAAAGCGTGACCTACGCCGAGCAGTAGAACTATTGAGTGACGTGTTGATTGAGAGCACCTTTCCTGAAAGAGAATTGGCTAAAGAAAAAGAGGTCATCAAAGACGAAATTTTTAGCTACAAAGACACTCCTTCGGAACGCATATTTGACGACTTCGAAGATCTTATTTTCGAAGGAAACGGCCTAGGTAGAAATATTTTAGGCACCCCTGAAAGTGTAGATGGCCTGAGCCGTAATGACATCCTTGAGTTTAAAAGCAGAACCTACACGGCCGAGCGCATAAAAATAGCCATTACCGGCCCATATGGTGGTGATCGTATAACAGCAGTACTCGGAGAATACTTTGGAGGGTGGTCGCTAACTAAAAACCAATGGTCTGCTGAAAACAGTGCTACCACTGCTCCCAGACGTATTGTAAGCCCGGAAGCGCAATTTCAAGATCATTTCATGACCGGATGGCGCATACCTGGGATACACTCCAGCGATAGAAGAGCACTTTTATTACTGAATAATGTCTTAGGAGGACCTGCGATGAACAGCCGTCTTGGATTAAACATTCGAGAAAAGTACGGCATCGCTTACAACATCGAGAGCTACATGAACCTTTACAGCGATGTTGGAATGCTTGGCATTTACTTGGGCTGTGACCCACTTCAGACAAAAAAGGCAGAACAACTGGTGCACAAAGAAGTCGAGAGATTTATTAGTCAACCCCTAGGAATACTGCAATTGAGCAAGGCTAAAAACCAATTCATCGGTCAAATGGCATTGGCAGAAGAAAACGGTCTGAACAGCGCCATTGGCGCAGCGCGTGCATTGCTTCATTTTGGGAAGGTGAGCACTTTTGATTTCGTTGCTTCTCAAATACGGGACTTAACCACATCAGACTTACAGCGCGTAGCCAACGATTACCTTACCAAAGAGCACGCTTTTACATTGATCTACACGAAAGCCTAATGCCATGGAATTTTTAAGCGACGATTTACACAAATACATCTCCAAGCATACCACAGAGGCGCCCGAGTTTTTGAACGAATTAGAACGTGAGACTTGGGTCAAAGTAGTGATGCCGCGTATGTTGAGCGGTCATGTCCAAGGTCAAATTCTTAAGATGTTCTCGTACATGGCCAAACCCAAATACATCCTTGAGGTTGGCACTTTTACAGGCTACGCATCTCATTACCTTGTCGAAGGACTCGCGGCAGATGGGGAGTTTCACGCAGTTGAAGTCAACGAGGAACTGGAATCTATTATTCTCAAGTATTGGCAAAAAAACCCTCGTTTTGAGCAAATGAAATTGCACCTGGGTCCTGCAGGCGATGTACTCAAAGTGCTCCAACGCCCGTGGGATTTCATCTTCTTAGATGCGGATAAGCGCGGTCTTTTAGACTATTATGAGCTGCTTGTTCCGCAAATGCCAAGCGGTGGTATTATGCTAGTAGATAATATTTTATGGTCTGGAAAGGTCGTTGAAGCAGTGGCACCAAACGACAAAGACACCAAAGCCATTTTAGCGTTGAACGATCACATCGCGAATGACCCCAGAGTCGAACAAGTCATTCTCAGTGTTCGCGATGGAATTATGATGGTTCGCAAGCGCTAGTTATGCGATGTTTTCCTATCTTGGAAGCTCAATTCATTTAAAGATCTATTATGAAAAAAGTTTTACTCCTTGCTGCTGTTGCATTTGGATTGAACGCTTTTGCGCAGGACGCTGCGACAAACAAATTGATGAAAGCTGAAATCACTCCTGATGCTGCTGCTAAAGAAAAAATTGAGGACATCATCCTCAAGAGAGGCGGTGCTGTAGATAACAACTACGACTACACTGACTTCTTGTACCAGTTCTACAGCTCGGATATGGCATTAGGTGCAATTACAACTACACCTGATTCTACGACTGTTATCGTTTATTCTGACGGTACTCCTGGTTACTCTTTCAACCACGCGGTTGGGGCTCTTTACGATTTCAACTACTACGGTTGGGGCGATAACGAGTTCAATGAAACAGATCAGGTAAACATTGATTCACTTTACGTGATTGGTGGTTACGACATCTTTGACGGTAACAATACCGATAAAATCCGCTTTACCATCTTTAAAGGTGCGAACGGTTTCTCTTCACCTTTTTCAGGTGTTCAGTACAACGCAGGTACTTGGGCTGCTCTAGACCCAACAGTACAACCAACCGCGAAAACTATGGCTTACGCTGGTAGCTCTTCTGACGGTAACATGGGTGGTGTAAGTGCTACGAACACAACTGTGATTGACTACACCTTGAGCACTGCAGATAGTGGTGTTGCAGTTGTAGGTGTTGAAGTACCTAACGGTGGTCTATCCATGATGGGCGACGAGTTGTTGGGTATCTTCATTGAGTACTTGCCAGGTGGCGCTTCTACGTCAGATACTATCGACTACTCAAACAACACTGGTGATATCAACCCGTTCTACTTCTACTACTACAGAGAAGGAAACACTTCAGCTCCTCAAGGTTACTTTATCCAAGATTACGACAGTACTTCTACGAACTGTTCGAACTTCTTGTTTAACACAACTCGTTATGCTGCGTGGTCAGGTACTTCCTCTTGGAGAAACGACCAGACGAGTATTAACATGAGCTACTCACACTTGATTTCTGTAACAGCTTCAGGTACTTCAACTATCGGTATCGAAGACGCAGATTTGACGTCAGTATCTATCTTCCCGAACCCATCTAACGGTGTGGTAAACGTAGAGCTAGATGCTACTGCTGACGCTACAGTTACTGTAGTTGACGTACTAGGTCAAGTAGTATATGCTGCTAACGAAAACTTCTTAGCTGGCGAGCGCAAAGTGATCGACCTAAGCAATAACGCTAAAGGGATGTACATCCTTTCAGTAGAAGGCGAAGGCGTGAACACTGTAGAGCGCATCACGATCAAGTAATCCTTACTTGCTCAACACAAAATACCCAGCCGGGGCGCGCAAGCGTCCCGGTTTTTTTATGACTTAAAATTGTATTTAGCGCAGCGCTTGACGAACCTGCTTGAAGAGTTTGGATTTGAAGACGTATTCTTCAACATCCGCATTGGTAGACTTCAATACCTGTGAACTGTTTCCTTCCCAAACTTTGTGGCCTTCTTTCATGAAGACAACATGATCGCCAATCTCGAGGACAGAGTTCATATCGTGGGTATTTACGATTGTAGTCATTCCGAACTCGTGCGTAATCTCATGAATGAGCTGGTCAATCACTATGGCTGTCTCAGGATCAAGGCCAGAATTAGGCTCATCACAAAACAGGTACTTAGGGCTCATCGAAATCGCACGAGCGATACTCACCCGTTTTTGCATACCGCCAGAGATCTCACTGGGAAACTTTGTATCTGCCCCTTCTAAACGAACGCGATCCATGACAAATTTGACGCGCTGATCCATTTGATGCTCGGTCATCGCAGAAAACATTTCCAGTGGAAACCGTATGTTTTGCCCAACCGTCATACTATCGAACAAGGCACCACCTTGAAAAACCATTCCTATCTCTTGTCGAAGCTTCTTGAAGCGTTGCTTGGTCATTTCACCCAGGACTTCCCCATCGTATAAGATCTTGCCCTGGTCCGGCTCATGCAAGCCCAATATGGTTTTAAGAAACACTGTTTTTCCCGAACCTGAGCGACCAATGATGAGATTGGTCTCGCCTTGGTGAAAGTCAACATCAACGCCTTTAAGGACGTCGTTGCTGCCGAAGCTCTTGTGTATGCCTTTCGCTTGAATCATTAGTTGAGCAATAAATCAGTTAAGACATAATTAGATAGGATGATAGCTAAACAAGACCGTACAACGGCATTTGTACTTGCCACACCTACCTCAACGGCGCCGCCTTTCACAGTATACCCACAATAGGCACTAACGGATCCAATTATAAAGGCATAAACCACGGATTTAATCAAACCGTAAATGATATTTTCGAATACAATAAACTCCAATTGGTATCCACTAATACTTTCTTGGAAAGCGATAAGACCCAGAAGATCACCAGCCATTGCACCGCCCCATAAGCCGAGGAACATAGACATCAGGATGAGGAGAGGATTAAAGAACAATTGGGCTACTATTTTTGGCAGAATGAGATAGCTAGCGCTATTTACTCCCATTACTTCTAAAGCATCTATCTGCTCAGAAACACGCATGGTTCCAAGACTCGAAGCAATATTTGAACCCACTTTCCCCGCTAGAATTAAACTTACTACCGTAGGACTAAACTCCAGCGTAATAGATTCTCTAGTAGCCATCGCAATGTAGTAGGTTGGGATCAGCGGATCATCGCTCAATTGAAAGGCCGTTTGAATGGTGACGATAGCCCCCATGAAGACGGATAAAATCACAACGATGCCGATGGAATCTATACCGAGGAGCTGAATTTCCTTGATCGTGGAACGGTAGAAAAGCGTCCAACGGTCTGGACGTCGAAATACTTTCGTCATTAAAACGCCATAGGCACCAATTCCTTCGAAAAAGTTCGTGATCATATGGCTAATTTACAGTTTCTTTGAAGGACAAACTCCTATGTTATGAAGAGAATTGCCATTATTTCTATCGTACTTCTTGCACTCGCGCTAAGCAGCTGTGGAACAGCCAAGGACTGCGACTGCCCATCCTTCTCATCTGCCGAGACAACACAAGTAGGTTAATGAATTTAGCGCCGCTTTTGCCTTATTTGCCTTCGGCTGAAGTGCTGCCCCTCCTTGACAAATGGCTCAAAGACGAAGCCTTTGATTTGGCCGTTCATAAGCCTAGAGCCACGAAGCTTGGGGATTTTCGCCCCCCAAGAAAAGGAGCCCGGGCGAAAATCACATTAAACAGTAACCTAGGGAAGTACCAATTCCTAACGACGCTGGTACACGAAATCGCACATCTTAAGGTGTGGAATGCCTACGGACGAAAAGCGGCCCCTCACGGTGTAGAATGGAAAACCATGTTCGGCCAAATGCTTCTAGAGATGGCGGAACAATGTAATTTCCCTAAAGAGTACCGCTCAGCAATCTTAAATCACGCTGCAAAACCTAAGAGCGCCGTCGGTGGCGACCCACAGTTGCAAAAGGTCGTACTTCAACTCGATAGCGACCAAGAAATATTGCTACTGGGAGACCTCAATCCAGGTGCGGTATTCACGTTTAAAGGTCGTCGCTTTAAGAAGCTCGAAAAGCGAAGAACTCGGGCGCTGGTAGAAGAGCTGGGATCGAAAAAACAATACACCATTCCACTGGTCGCTCAAGTCAACGTTGCAGAATAAGGCGCATTCCTCTAGCAAATAGTACCTTTGCGCAAAACAAGGGCATTCATGGCAAAGGATATTTTCTCTACGGATTACAAATTGGGAATATTGGGCGGTGGCCAATTGGGCAAAATGATGCTCTACTCCACTCGCAAGTTTGACATCCGCACGAAAGTCCTAGATCCTTCTCCTCAGGCACCTGCGCAATACGGCGCCAACGAATTTCAAGTAGGCTCATTACAAGATTACGATACCGTTATGGCTTTTGCTGCCGATTGTGATACCGTGTGTATTGAGATTGAAGCCGTAAATGTTCAGGCATTGAGAGACCTTCGTGCTCAGGGTAAAAAAGTGCATCCAAATCCTGATAGCCTAGAGCTCATCCAGGATAAAACCAAGCAAAAACAATTCTACGCCGACCACAACATCCCGACCGCACGTTTTGAGATGGTCTCAAGCAAGGCTGAATTTGAGGCCGCTCGCGACCGTTGGCCCATTCCGTTTGTGTGGAAAGCAGCCACCGGAGGATATGATGGCTTTGGGGTCGTTGTATGCCGCAGTGAAGACGACGTACAAAACATCCCAGATGCTCCGGGCATGCTCGAAGCGTTTGTAGATTTTGAACTAGAAGTAAGTGTGATTGTCGCTCGCAACGAAAGTGGCGAGGTGAAGACCTTCCCTGTGGCAGACCAAGAATTCCACCCTACAGCGAACCAAGTAGAGTATGTGCTCTGCCCTTCTGTGCTCTCCCAGGAGATGCAGCACAAAGCAGAACAGATAGCAATTAATACTGCTGAAGCATATGATATCTGCGGCCTACTTGCAGTAGAGTTATTCGTCACTGCCGACGGTGAGATCTTAGTAAACGAAGTAGCCCCACGACCGCATAATAGTGGACACCATACCATTGAGGCTTGTTACACGAGCCAATTCGAACAGCACGTTCGCGCCGTCCTAGACCTACCTCTAGGCTCTACAGAACTGAAGGCGGCGGGCGTCATGGCAAACCTAGTAGGTGCGGAAGGATATAGCGGTGATGTGGTGTACCAGGGGTACGACGAATTGCTCGGAGAACCTGGGGTAAACATTCACATTTACGGAAAGGCACAAACACGTCCATTCCGTAAAATGGGACACGTCACGGTGGTGGCAAAAGATACAGATGAAGCCCGCAAGCGCGCCGAGTGGGCAAAGAATAGTATATTGGTCAAAAGCAAATAGTCATGATCGGAATCATTATGGGCAGCACTTCAGACCTGCCAGTTATGCAACAAGCTATCGATGTATTGGACGAATTAGGCCTAGCCTATGAAGTTGATATCGTGAGTGCCCACCGCACGCCAGAGAAGCTTATGGATTACGGTCAAAATGCGCACAAAAGAGGCATTAAAGCTATCATTGCCGGCGCCGGTGGTGCAGCACATCTTCCAGGCATGGTGGCTTCAGTAAGTCCACTTCCTGTCATAGGTGTTCCCGTACACAGTTCAAATTCTATTGACGGATGGGATAGCGTACTTTCTATTCTTCAAATGCCGGGTGGCGTTCCTGTAGCTACTGTTGCACTAGATGGTGCCAAGAACGCAGGTATACTTGCAGCACAGATTGTAGGTTCTTCAGATGCAGCGGTATTGCAACGAGTAGTAGATTACAAAGAAGGCCTCAAAGCCAAAGTCTTAAAAGGCGCAGAGGAAGTAAAGGCGAAATATGCGAAATAATTAAGCCTATCTGCATTACAATCGCTTAAGGTGACTGACTAAAATTTCTTTTTTGCGATTACTCACAGGTACTGTTGAGCCCTCTTTAAGCAATACGTAGCCGCCGTCCGCACTAATGTAGCGAGAGATCATCTCAAGATTCACCAAATGGCTTTTATGAACGCGCTCGAAGCCAGCAGGTCGAAGTAACGTCTCGTATTCCTTCATTGTTTTTGACGCTAGTACACTGGTCTTATCGGCAAGGTAGAAGGTCGTATAGTTCGAACTACTCTCGCAGCGAACAATATCTTCAACGTTTAAAATATGCATCCCTTCAGTAGTTGGAATGACCAATTTTTTAGGCGCCCCTTTCACCGCCTCGCTTACGACTTCTTGTCGCTCTGAACCAACCTTTTCACCAGCCTTGCGCACTGCCTTGACGAGCTCCTCGGCGTCGATAGGCTTGAGCAAGTAATCTAGCGCCGCGTGCTTAATCGCCTTAACAGCAAATTCATCGTAGGCCGTAGTGAAAATCAATGAAGGGAGCGCTGAACCATCCCATTTCTCAATGAGGTCAAAACCAGATTCACCGTTGAGATTAACGTCGAGAAAAAGAACATCTATTGTTTCCTCCGCCAAGATGGCAATAGCCTCATCGACCGTGTTGCATTGCGCAACCACATTCACCTCTGGACAGAACAGGCCTAACTTCCCAGCGAGGCTTTCCAAAACAGGTTGTTCGTCGTCTAACAGTAATGCGTTCATAGGCGTAATGATTTACTTGAAACTACAATTTAATCTTCGCTCGTTAAAGGTAAAATGAGTGAAACGCGCGTTCCAAGAATTGAACCATCTTTCTCAACCGATTCCAATACGAAGCCATAAGGTGCCCCGTTCTTCTTGGTGAGCAAATCAAGTCGTTCATTGATAATCGCAAGGCCGTGGCTCTTTGAAGCCGCCTCAACATCTGCAATTCCAGGTCCATTATCTTCAATTACGATGTGCAGGGCATGCTCTTTAACACTAATCTGTGTGAGGATAGCACCCGGCTTGCCATTGGCGAAATTTGGACGCATTGCATGTTGAACAGCGTTTTCCACCAAAGGCTGGACGAGCATTGGGGGCAGCTTGGTATCGTAGAGATCAAGGTCGTCGGCTACGTCAAGCTGCCAAGTGAACTCGCCGTAACGCAAAATGCAGAGGTCTACGTATTTATTCAATAAGTCAATTTCATCGGCCAGTACCATTTCATTGCTGCGAGAGCTTTCAAGGGTAAGGCGCATAAGTTTGGCCAATTTACCCATGTAGAGTACCGCATCTTTTGGTTGGTTTTTGAAAATGAAATTTGATATCGCATCGAGGGCATTGAAGAGAAAGTGCGGATTCATCTGACCGCGCTTACTTTGGAGCTCTGCTTCAGCGAGACGCTCTTGCAATTCCAATCGTTCGTTTGCTCGCAATCGCGCTCGACGCTGCCAAAACACAACAATAGCTGCTAGGACCGCAATGATTACCGCCCACGAGGCAGGTCTCTTGTACCAAAACGCATTAATTGTAAAGGTGAACTCAGCTGGAGTGCTCGAAGCGAAATCCGCGCGGGTATCTACTTGAATTTGTACGATATAAGCACCGGGAGCTGGGTATTCTAAAAGAATTGGCCCGCCTAAATCCCAAGATTGCCAAGGGCCATCATTCACTTTATACCTACCGAGAAGCGGCGAATTACTTTCTACATCCACACTGGCAGAAAAGCCAATTGAATTTGGCGCCGTCAACGCCCCTGACAAATCTGTCCTAGCAATACCGTCAATATATGTTGTGAAGGAAGTGGTGTGGGGAACATTGGGCTCGCCTGCATCGGCAAAAGTGTACATGCCCGAAGGGGTCGCGATGTACAACGTAGTCCCTATGAGTGCAACGTCATAATTCCCCGGACGCAAGTCAGGAAGCTCGCGATGCGGATCTATGGTGTAAAGCAGGAGGCTATCGCGTTTTACTGCAACGCCCGAGGAGGAGAAGGTATACGTTAGGTCTGCAACAGAATCTATATCGTAAGCCTCTTCGTACGATTCACGAACATATGCTAATCTCGTAAAGTCGTCCGTGCTCCAGTTGCCTTCTAGGAGTTTATTAACCTGAATACTACCCAGTGGTGTCCGCGCCATGGGGCCATCAAATGCGAAAATAGGCAGCCCTGAGCCGACCTTTTTCCAGTTTTGAGCACTGTGGTTCCACTGGTAATAACCGCTTTCCGCACTTAGGAGTAATCCGTAATCCGTGGGAGCCATATCAAAGATGAGGCCTTTGAAATTTTGCCGATCGAGCTCAGATCCTGTGTCGTCTAATGTGACCAGTTCCGAGCCCATTCTTAAAAAGTTTAAACGATCAGAACCCAAGGTCATGCGCCAAATACCTGAGGCCTTATCGCTGATGTGCTTGGCTGCGTCGCTAAATCTTACCTGAACACCATTGGCGGTAACAATGTATTTGGTACCGTATCCGCTTACGACCTCTATGGGGTATGCTTGTAAATCACCCTGGATCTGCGGTACGAGGCCCGTATCGCTCTGGCTAAAACTGTAGATGGAGTTTCGGTTGAATTTCTCAAATCGAGTGCTGGGTTTAATGAATCCATCGAGCAGTTCATACACACCAGAGCCCTGCGTTCCTAAGTACAATCGGTCACCTTCAAAAGCCGCACTAATAACAGGATCTGAAGGAAATCCTTGTGCTGGACCAAAGGACTGCGCCAAGGCCGAAACGGTGATAAAAAGAGAGAAAAGCAGGAGTGATTTCTTCATACCACAATGTTAGTCAAAAAGAGTCAGTACTCCCGGTGAAAACATAATCATATAATGATGATTATAAGTGACGAGAAGTGTATGCGCAACGGGCTAGAAAAAATCTAGATAGTTGCCGCTTCCTTTTCCGTGAAACCGGTTCTGCTACGCGTCATGCTATGGAAGAGTTTATCGCCAAGCAAGACATCAAGGCAGACCGCATTTTGGAATTGACCACTAACGAGGCCATCAAGCAAAGTGTGATGGCAGGTCTAGGCATTTCATTGATGCCGAAAATTGGGATTAAGAGAGAATTGGACCAAGGGCTCATACACATCATTCCACACGAGGTATTGCCTATTACCACACAATGGAATTTGGTTTGGCGCAAGAATAAAAAACTAAGCCCAGTGGCATCGAGTTATCTCGAGTTTTTAGAAAGTAGACTTTCTCATTTCACTTCCAAGTTCAATCGTTAAATTTGCGTGCTATGAAGAGAATCTATACCCTGGTTTTTGCCTCCTTTTTATTGTTCAATTGTACTTCGGACGAGAAGCGTCTTGAAATGCAAATGGATGCCATTTTAGAATGGATCGATGAAAGCGGACTTGAATTTACAGCTAGCGGCAGTGGTCTGTATTATCATGTGGAGCAAGCTGGAAACCCAAATCGCATTCCAGATAGTACAAACGAAGTCAGCTTCAAGCATGTAGGGTACTTGCTCGATTCAAGCATATTCTCTAACGGTTGGTATGCCTCAAACTACATTCCACTACCGGCACTTGTCGAAGGTTTCCAAGAGGGATTAAAAATCATAGGCGAAGGCGGTCGAGCGGTCATTATCTTCCCGTCGAACCTTGGGTATGGCGATAATGAACGTGCCGCAATTCCTGCCTATAGTCCACTAATCTTCAGAGTAGAACTCGTTAGTTACTACTAAACAGGAATAACTTTTACTTCTTCACAATCTTTGCTTAAGGTTGAGGTTTAGCAAGAATTTAGATGGAAACTAAGGTCCATGTATTCTCCTATTCCTGCTTCATTACTCTTTTGGAGTATCCCTTTCCTATTCACGCCTAACACTGAACGTACGGCCTATTTTTCGGGTCAATCCTACGCTGAATTCTTCGAGTTCAAAATGGGGCTCAGGCAGGCCAAGAACTTTGGATTAGAGCTGGAAAACAGAAGATTGGCAGACTTCGGACAACAAACCATTGCTGCGAGTACGGGCGTCTCATTACATGAGCATCTTAGCTTCGATGCTGGACTACAATTCATTCGTTCTTTTCAGAGCAGCGCTTCTCATACCCAAGTTCACGTAAATACGAGCCTCCTATTCAGCCAAGAGTTGACCCAAACACTGGTTTACCTCTCCCTGCATCCTGCTCGGCAATCCTATGAACTTAAAGCGGTCCACCTCTACGAACTCGACCCCCAATGGCGCCTTGGAATGGAATGGGACTCTAAAAGCAACGCCCTGCAAATCCTCACCCATTACACAACCGATCGAGTTCTTCTGACTTTCAGTATTGCACCGGAATACCAAAGGTTTGGCTTTGCCCTAAAATACCAGCAACTTTGGATTCAAATAGCATTGAATACGGGCAGTACGATAAATGCACCAGTACTCTTAGGCCAATGGTAAGGATCCTTTTAGTCTTACTATTCACCCCTCAACTAGGATTTTCCCAAGTGCCTCGTGAAGCCCTTACTGAAGAAGCTTTAGAGGTTATAGATACCTCTTCCCTAAACAACATCTCTGCACAACACCTTTGGCAAATATTCGGGCTACCTAAAGACGCTATTTTTCACTTCATTTCTTACCGCAATACCTTCGGTTCCATTGTACATAAAAGCGAATTGTATTACATCGACGGGCTAGATACATTCACCGTAGAATACCTCCTAGATATGTTTCCCTTAAAACGGGTCGTGGAGAATTCACGAGGTCAAGTTGTTGCAAAATCTAGCCTAAGTAATGGCACTGTTCGATTGAGCAACTCACTACTGCTAAGACATCACCAACATCGCGCCGCTCTTCATACCGTTTTAGAGAATTTCAAGCCTACCTACAACGGGTATATTTCTAGTTCTACTAAAAACTCAAAATGGTTAATCGGCGACTACTCTGTGCATTGTGGACAAGGAATTCTTCTCGGTAGACCAGGATTCCCATCACCAACAACCAACGAATACTTTCGCTTCGGTCTAGACGGGCAAACAGGGGTATCTTCTTCAGGAATGTATCGAGGTGTTGCTTGGCAACATCAAAACAAAGGCAACACCTTTCTCGGTGCATTAAGCCAGACCTCACCGCTTCTAATTTGGCAGAAAAACCGTAGCATCTATACTTATGGAGTAGGGCTCAAAGGCAGTGAATGGACCGTCTTTGGGAAATACTATGAAGGACCTCTTCGGGTGTTCACTGAAGTAACTCGGGAAAAACAACACATTGGCGGAAACCTCTTGTACCAAGATGTATTGTTTGAACTCAACGTGCTGAGAACTAAAGAAGGTTTAACTACTCGGAAGTACTTGAGCTGGCAAGACCGCTTAGGGCGTTGGCACATGATTCATAATGATGGGATCCTTCGAGTACAACTTCAGAATAAGAATCTCCGAATCTTTGTGAATGAGCATAGAACAGGCACAATTGAACGCTCGTACCGATGGAAACTTCAACTCCAGCGCTCCAAAATAAATTATGATTTGCATTGGCATCAAGGAACCTATGGGCTTAGCGTTCGTCATTCATGGCTCCATGGACCCGCCAAGTACCATCTTTTGTTTGCTGCGGTAGATTTCCGAGGAAGTCCTGTATGGCTTGGCATTCCTGCTGCGAGAGGTTACTTTGGTGCAGTGGCCATACATGAGGATTTTAGTGGAATAGTAGCTAAAGTGGCTATCGGGCCGCTACAGATTGGCACGACGATTAACTTTGAAAACATTCCCAAGAGTGTGCTACAAATGAGCTATTTCACCTCGCTATAGTTGAGAAAAATGGTTCCAAAATTCGGGATAGCTTTTGGCCACCACCGATGGGTCATTTATGGTAACAGGGAATCGTAAAGACAACGGTGCCAAAGACATTGCTACCCTGTGATCCTCTAAGGAATCATAGGTCTTAGGCCCGCTAATGAATACATCAGGATAATCCGCACAAGACAAACTGTCTCGAGTTGACCTTACCGTGATACCTAAGGATTGCGCCAATTGCTCCAAGGCCACAATACGATTGGTTTCCTTGGTTGTTAGTGTTTGTAGTCCGTGGATTTCAAAAGGTACTTTGGTGACCAACAACGTCGTGATTAGGGCCTGTGCTAGGTCCGGTTCAGATATCAAATTTGCTGTGAACTTACCCAATGGGAGTGTGGGCTTTTTGGTCAGTATCAAGGAGCTATTTTCAAAGGCGCTCTTCACCCCTAAAGGCTCAAAATAATCCAATACTCGACTATCTCCTTGAAGGCTCTCATGCTTAAATCCCAACAATTCAATTTTTGCCTCATTCGACAGCGCCACTACTTCACACCAAAAAGCCACAGCAGACCAATCGCGTTCAATGAACAGCTCCACCTTCTTTGGTTGTTGACCTGCACTAATTTTAAATTCCTCAGCGGTTAGTAGTACCTCAAATCCCGACTCACGCAAAAGGGCTGCCGTCATCACCAAATACGGCTGCGAAGGAGCACTGTCCCAAGTCAAATGCAATCCCTTCTCCATTTTAGGACTAATGAGCATCAAGGCAGTGATGAATTGCGAGCTACTCACATGCCCGAGATGTAGACGTCCTCCTTTTAGATTCCTTCCTTGGATGCGCAGCGGCGCCTCGCCTTCAGCTGCAATGTAACTCACGGAAGCGCCTAACGCATTTAGAGCGTCAACCAATGGCGCTATGGGTCGCTTATTCAAGCGTTCCGTGCCGTAAAGTTCCATTTCCGCACCTTCTTGACACGCCCAATATGCGGTTGCAAATCTCAGGGTGGTACCGCCTGCACCAACCATGGCGCTATCGCCTAAATAACCATCGAGCACCTGTTGTAGATAAACGCTATCACTGGATGTGCTCATACCGCTTAAGGTAATCTCAGGATACATAGCGGCTAGAAGAAGCGCCCTATTGCCCATACTCTTACTTAGGGGCAATTCAAAGGTTCCTTGTACGGGCTTTGTAATTTGCTCAAGTGAAATATTATCTAGCATCGGCACTTTGATTTAACCAAAGTAAAGCCGCAGACCAAGTCTCTATACTTACGGGGTTGCCGAAGGTGGGGGCACCTAGATGTTCGAGAAGTACAAATTGAACTTCACCGTTTTCATTTTTCTTATCGGCCAATTGATGGTGCCACAGCACTTCGAAATCTTCCATGGAAACATTTGCCCAAGGATATCTCTTCGCCAATTCCGCCTGAAGTCCTTGCTGCTGACTTAACACCAAAGCGACGTGCAATCCTTGAATAACTGCACGACCGTGTGAAATCCCATTGCCTTTACTATGCATCAAACTTTCCCATGCATGGCCAAAAGTGTGTCCAAGATTTAAGATTTTACGAAGTCCGCTCTCTTTAAAATCGGACTCCACAACTTCAGCTTTCATCGCTATCGAACGTTTAATCTCTTCTTGCAAATCATCATTTGCCGTCCAACTCAAAACCTCAGGCCAATCAGTTCCGGTTAACAGGGCATGTTTGATCATCTCACCGTGGCCACTCACCCACTCTTCTTCGGGAAGCGACGCAAGAAAGGAAGAATCAACCACCACCATATCCGGTTGGGAGAAAGTTCCTACTTGATTTTTCAAACCACCAATATTGATTCCTGTCTTTCCCCCAACCGAAGCGTCTACCATGGCAAGCAATGAGGTGGGTACTTGTATAAAGGTAATTCCGCGCTTGTAGGTCGAAGCTACGAAGCCACCGATATCACCGACTACCCCACCGCCAAGATTGATAAGGAGTGCATTGCGATCCGCTCCATGCTCTAGAAGCGTCAACCAAAGTTGATGGACCAAATCAAGACTCTTGCTATCCTCACCTGAAGGGATTTCCAAAATTTCAAAATCAGCTTCTAAGGCAGTGAGCTTCTCAGCGAAAGCGGGTATGCAGATACTGGTGTTCTCATCCACCAAAACAAAAGTCTTCGAAGGCTCGTTGTTCGATAAATATTGGTCTAAAGCGGTAAATCCGTCTTCGCCAAAAAAAATGGTGGATGCTGTTGTATTCACACTTCAAAAATAACACTTCTCAGCACTATATTTGAGTGCCCAAAACACAGAGCATGATCGACTTTTCGAATACGGAGATTGCCTTTAAAATGAAGACCAACATGGACTTGCGCCAAAGCAAGCTGTTGTTCTCCACCCTGAGTTCGCCTTCCGTCGTTAGTGCCCTGAAATCAATGACTCTCGCATCCCTCCGCCTACACCTGCCCATTAAAGGCCTGGTCAAGGCAACTGTTTTCCGCCAGTTCTGTGGCGGCGAGAGTGTAGGAGAATGTACACCACAGATTGCACGTTTATCAGAAGGTCGCGTCGGTGCGATTTTGGACTACAGCGTCGAAGGAAAGGCCCAAGAAGAAGATTTTGACAGAACTCTTGCTACCACCATTGAGACCCTAGAATACGCTCAAAATAATGCAGACGTACCCTTCGGAGTATTCAAACCAACGGGTTTGGGAAGTATCGATATCTACGAAAAAGTAAGTCTTGGAAATCCACTCACCCAAGAAGAGCAAAAATGCTGGGACAACACCTTGGAGCGCTGGAGACGAATCATTGAAAAAGCGAATGAATTAGGCATTCCAGTCATGGTCGATGCAGAAGAAAGCTGGATTCAACCTGCTGTAGATGAATTGGCCATTCAATACATGCGCACCTACAATCAAGGAAAGGCAATCGTATACAATACGGCCCAACTCTATAGGCATGACCGACTGGCACAGCTCACTGATGCTCTGGAACTTGCCAAGAATGAAGGGTTCATATACGCCGTTAAAATTGTACGCGGCGCCTACATGGAAAAAGAACGGGAGCGTGCATTACGAATGGGCTATGCTTCTCCTATACAACCTGATAAGGCGTCCACCGATAAGGATTACAATGCAGCGCTGACTTTGATTTTAAATCATCTCAACCACATGGCTGTGGTCATAGGCACTCACAACGAAAATAGTGTGGCGCTCGCTGCCAAATTACTCTCGGAGCAAGGCTACCCTCTTGACCATGCACATGTTCACGTGGCCCAACTCTTTGGAATGAGCGATCACATCAGCTTCAATGCCGCGGCCGCAGGATTAAATACAGCCAAATACTTGCCTTTTGGACCGGTAAGAGATGTCTTGCCCTACCTCTTTAGAAGAGCTGAAGAAAATACTTCTGTTGAGGGCCAGACCGGCCGAGAGCTCAGCCTTATTCAAAAAGAACTAAAGCGTCGTAAAGGTTAGTCGATATCCTTTTCCAAACGCAAGACTTTAACGGTATCACAGTTCTGTAATACCATCTTGTAGGCGTAGCTATCGTGTGAAAATCTAACGAGATATTCACCACAAGGCTCTTTGCGCGGCTCACTGGCACCGAAGGCCACACGACCGTCAACCACAGCGCGGTAATACAGACTGTCCTTACTTAAATCTAGCAACGGTTGAACCAGCGTAGTAGAATCCACCACCTTCGTTCTAAAGTTCTTCTTGACTCGAGCTTGTGGACCATAGGCATAATCAAATTCACCAATGCGGTGGCCAAAGAATGCCAAAACGATCAAGATTCCTAGCCCAATTCCTATTGCATAAAAGAGTAATCGACGTAAAAAAGCCATGAATGTAAAAACGGTTAGAGGTTACCAAATAATAGCGCATCACTCGAATACGGCAAATCGAAGTGTTCACCAAGGTGGCGCTTGGTCAAAAGACCGCGGTAAAGATACAGTCCAGCACGGATGTTCAAATCGTAGTGCAAGCTATCTTGAACACCACCATTATCCGATAATTGCTGCAACAATGGGCCAACGATATTGCTCATGGCAATGCTCGAGGTGTTCCCAACCGCACTATTCATATTGGGTACACAAAAATGTAAAACATCGTGCTTAACGAATGTTGGCGCACGGTGCGAGGTGATTTCTGAGGTTTCGAAACAACCGCCGCTATCAATACTAATATCAATGATAACGGAACCTATGGGCATAGCTTCCACCATGTCTTCAGTAACGACCAAGGGAGTTCGCCCCTCCACGGGTGATAATGCACCAATGACTACATCGGCTTGAGCCAGCCTTTGTTTGAGCAGGACATCTTGTATAAGTTCTGTTACTATGGCTCCGCCTAACTGCTCGGAAGCATAGCGCAGTTTACTGATGTTGGTATCCAGCATCACTACTGCCGCGCCCATTCCCCTGGCCACTCTTGCAGCAGACATGGCTGCCACACCGGCACCGATTATCACTACACTCGCAGGCGCCACCCCTGGCACTCCACCTAATAATTTTCCTTTCCGTTTACCCGATAAGCCGTCTGCCAATAAGTTTGCTCCTAATCGTGCCGCTTGCTGACCTGCTATCTCACTCATGGCAATGCGTAAGGCACTTTGGTCTTCTGCATCGCGTACTTCTTCAAGCGCAATACCTGTTATTTTTTTATCGGCAAGTGCTTTGAAAAAACTGCGATCACGGGTTCTTAACTGTAGGGCACTAATCAAGGTTTGGTTGCCCTTCATCATCTCAATTTCCTCCGATGTTGGTGGCGCCACCTTAGCGATGATATCGCATTGAAAAATTGCCGAGGCTTCTGCTGCAATTTCTGCGCCTGCGTCTGCGTATTCTCTATCCTCCCAACCGGCCAAGAGCCCCGCACCGGTCTCCACGAGAATGTTGTGCCCATTTTGAACCAATACACTTACAGCCGCCGGGTTGAGTAATATTCTATTCTCCTCCATGTCGCGCTCTTTCGGCACGCCAATAGCAAGTTTTGCTCCTGTAGTCTCTACGGCCAAACGCTCTTCTTGCGTCGCCCAAGCCGTTTCCGACCAGCTTAGATATTCACTCATGGTTCCATTGTATTTCGGAGACCGCTACATCCGAGAAAAATTCAATAGTTCGTGAAATTTCACTCTCTCGTTTGATATAAACGACTCCTACCCTGTAAGGTAAGAAAGATTCCACTTTTTCGGCCCATTCGATCCACATTGGATGTCCGCTTTCGATGTATTCTTCAAAACCGAAGTCATAGGCTTCTTCTTCGTGGTCAATTCTATATGCATCCACATGGTACAAAGTGCCCCTGGGTCCGCTATGCTCCTCAATCAATGCAAAGGTCGGTGAGGATCCAGCGCTATCGCTACCCCACTGTTTGAGTAGTTCGTTACACAGTGTCGTCTTGCCACTACCCATGGGTGCTTGCAATAAATTCACAGGATGCTGAGAAGCATCTAGAATGGCCTTAGCTACCTCAGGCAAATCGCTGAGACCAATGCCTTCTAACCGGAATGAATTATTTTGCTTCGAGGACGACATAAGGAATGATTAACTCCTCCAAAGATACCCCACCGTGTTGATACGTGTTGCGGTAGTATTTCACGTAATGATTGAAGTTGTTTGGATAGGCATAAAAATGATCGTTCAGGGCGAAGATGTATTCATCAACGATGTGATGCTTGGGAAGGCCAATTTTTTCTGGTGACTTCACCACAAAACTGTGTTTGCCTTGATAACTCATACCATTGCCATTTTTAAACCTGAGATTGGTGGTCAAATCGCGCGTTCCAACCACCTTGGTCGCCTTGTTCACATTTACGGTACCGTGATCCGTAGTCAACACCACCTTAAATCCGTTTTCCGCGGCCCATTTTAAGGCCTTACGCAATGGTGATCCTTCGAACCAAGTAGCGGTAACCCTGCGGTAGGCATTATCGTCAGAGGCCAATTCACGAATAACCTCAACATCCGTTCGAGCATGGCTGAGCGTATCCACAAAATTGTAGACCAAAGCCACTACATCTGCTTGTTTGTTCTGGTGGATATTGGAGACGAATTTATTCGCCACACGCATATTGGTGACCTTGTGGTACCTCACCTGCTTATCGCCCAGCCCTAAGGACTTCAGCTGCTCGGCGAACAACTCTCCCTCAAACTCATTCTTGCTACCCTCTTCATGCTCCTCCTTCCAATATTGCGGCATTTTCTTCTTTATGTCCACTGGAACCATGCCTGCAAAAAGCGCATTACGCGCATATTGGGTAGCACTAGGTAGGATGCTGCTGTAAATATTCTCAGAAGCAATATTGAAATCTTCAGAAATCATCGGTTTAATGACCATCCATTGATCCAGTCGAAGATTGTCAATTACTACAAAAAAGACTTTTTCACCTTTTCGAATCTTTGGCGCAACTACATTGCCTACCACCTCGTGAGACAACATTGGTCGTTCGTTTGAGGAGAACCAACTTTCGTAATTGTTTGAAATGAACCTACCAAAAAGCTCATTCGCCTCGTTCTTCTGAGTGGCCAAAACACTCTTCAGGCCATCTTCAGAACTTTGGTCGAGTTCAAGTTCCCAACGCAGTAGCTCCTTGTAAAAATTGGCCCATTCTTCCCAAGAACGAAGGCTTTGCATGTCCATGGTAAGCTTTCCAAAAACCTGTTGATACCCACGCGTAACCTGCTGAGTGACCAATTCCTTACCCTTCAGAATCTTTTTTAGAGACAACAAAACTTGATTTGGGTTGACCGGTTTGATCAAATAGTCCGCAATCTTAGAACCAATAGCCATCTCCATGATACTCTCCTCCTCGCTTTTGGTGATCATTACAACCGGCACCTCAGGACGTATTGATTTCATGCGCTCAAGCACCTCAAGCCCTGTCAAACCTGGCATATTCTCATCCAGGAATACAGCGTCAAAAGGTTGGCGTTCGAACTCCTCTAGAGCATCATTTCCGTTATTACAGGTCTCAAACGAATAGCCTTTGCCCTCCAAGAACAATAAATGTCCCTTGAGCATGTGAATTTCGTCGTCTACCCATAAAATATTCGGCATAATTGGTCGTTTTATTCTTGTTAAAAGTAATGCGTGTACACCCCTGCTCGCCTCAAGACCTGTACTATTTTTACGTTACAGGTAAAACTATTGACATTGAGCACAAAGAACAAAATCATTAACGACCCTATTTACGGGTTTATTACTGTTAAAGATCCGCTTATTTATGAGCTGATTGACCACCCCTACTTTCAACGTCTGCGTCGCATTAGTCAATTAGGACTTACGTACCTCGTTTACCCTGGTGCGTACCACACAAGATTTCACCATGCCATCGGCGCCATGCACCTTATGGGCCGTGCTATCTATACCCTGCGTCAAAAAGGACATGAAATCACACCAGAAGAAGAACGCGGTGTACTCATTGCTATCCTGTTACACGATGTAGGTCACGGACCTTTCTCACACGCTCTTGAGCATACCTTAATTCCTGGAGTAAGCCACGAAGCACTGAGCTTAAAAATAATGGAGGAGCTCAACCAAGAGTTTGACGGTGCACTGACCGTGGCCATTGATATCTTCACGAACAACCATCCAAAGGCCTTCTTGCATCAGCTCATTTCATCGCAGTTAGACATGGACCGATTGGACTACCTCCGCCGCGACTCCTTTTACTCGGGAGTTACAGAAGGAAGTGTCAACTCAGAACGTCTGCTCACCATGCTCAATGTAAAGGACGATCAACTCGTGGTCGATTCTAAGGGGATTTACAGCGTTGAAAAATTCTTGGTGGCAAGGCGCCTTATGTATTGGCAAGTCTACATGCATAAAACAGTTCTCAGCGCCGAATTTATGCTAGTCAACATACTAAAGCGTGCCAAATACCTAGCGAACCAAGGTGTGGAACTAACCGGTACCCAGGCCCTAAAGCATTTCCTCCACGCAGACTACACGTGGAATGATTTTGAAGAAAACCCAGCAATCCTGAAGAAATTCCTTGAACTCGACGACTTCGATGTCATGAGTGGCATCAAGGATTGGGCGAACCACAATGATCTGATCCTCAGCGACCTCAGTGGTCGAATCATCAACAGAAACCTGTTAAAAATTCGACTTCAAGAGACACCCTTCAAAGAAGAACTGGCCGAAAAAATGGCAGAGGGAATTAGAAATCAGTACGGTTTTTCCCATGGGGAGGAGCGCTACATGCTCATTGTTGATAAGGTGAAGAATCACGCATACAACAACAAAAAAGGACACATTAACCTGCTGTACAAAGACGGTCACACCAGCGATATTAGTACAGCCGCGGATCAAATGACCATCAATGCGCTTAGCGAACCTGTAGAGCGCCATTTTATTTGTTTCCCTAGAGAATTGAGACACCTACTATGAAGCACACACCAAAATTTCTAGGATCCATCTGCGAAGTATTGAATATTCCGTGTCCCGAGGACCAACAATCCCTCGAGATTAATGGCGTGGCCACACTGGAGCAAGCCACAGCTGGAGATCTTAGCTTCTTGTCCAATTTAAAGTATGCAGCACAGGCTCAGACTTCTAGCGCATCGGCCATATTGGTCAAAAAAGGCAGCGTTGTAGAAACCAAAGCAGTACTCATCGAGTGTGACGACCCATACATGACCTTCACCATGTATTTGGTAGGTCTTGAACGCGAGATAGGCGGTGTGAAAGACCAAAGAACACAGGCCCTTATCGCTGACGATGCGGTGATTGGCAATGATTGCATTATTGAAGCTGGTGCTATTATCGCCTCTGGCGCCGTCATTGGTGATAATTGTCGCATAGGTGCCGGGGCTAAAATTCTTCCCGCGGCTCGTTTAGGCAACCGCGTAGTAGTCGAAGCAGGAGCGGTAATTGGCTCCCAAGGATTCGGCTTCGCACCCGATGAAAAAGGGGTATATCATGCCATACCACAGCTCGGAAAAGTCGTTTTAGAAGACGATGTGTTCATAGGAGCCAATACAACCGTGGATAGAGGGGCTATTAGTGATACCCGTATTGGGCAAGGCTCAAAGATAGATAACCAGTGTATGATCGCCCACGGTGTTACCATTGGCAAAAACACTGTAATGGCAGCACAGTCAGGGGTTGCCGGCTCCACATCAATCGGAGATGATTGTAAGTTTGGCGGCCAAGTCGGCATAATTGGACACCTGAAAATAGGCAATAATGTTACTATTTACGCTCAGAGTGGTGTAATGAACGATGTTCCGGACAATAAGGTTATCTTTGGCTCGCCGGCACTTGACCGCAGACACTTTTTGAAATCATTTGCGGCCTTCAAAAAACAAGGCCTTTAGATATGCTGCAACAGACACTCAAAAAAACTGTTTCTTTTGAAGGAAATGCCCTTCATACTGGTGAATCCGTAAAAGTCAATCTAGTACCAAGTGATGCGAACACGGGTATTGTATTTGTGCGTACTGATCTAGACAACGCGGAAATCCCAGCTCTCGCTAAACACATCAATCGTACCAACCGCCAGACCATTCTGCATAAAGGTGATGCATCGGTCGGAACGGTGGAGCACTTAATGGCTTCACTGTATGCCCTGGGTGTAGATAATCTGCGTGTAGAGCTGAACGGGAGTGAGATTCCAATATTAGACGGCTCTGCAGCACCATTGGTTGACCTCATCACTAAGGCAGGAATGGAAGAACAAAGTGAAGAGAAAAACTACTACATTTTGGAGGAACCGTTCACATTCAAGGACGACGACGGTTCAGAAATTATGGCGCTACCTAGCGATTCGTTTGAGGTTAGTGCACTGATTGACTACGGTACCTCAGTATTGGGGCCACAACACGCACATCTTGACCATATGACTAACTTCCGTGAGGAAATTGCCAGCGCACGTACGTTCAGCTTCCTACGAGAACTTGAGCCACTGCTAGATCAAGGGTTGATTAAAGGCGGTGATTTGAACAATGCAATCGTATATGTCGACCAAGAAATTGCACCTGCAACATTAGATAAACTCAAAGCGGCTTTTGAGAAAGAAGATGTTCAGGTGACCAATAGAGGTACCCTTAACAATATTGAACTACGCTTCTCAAACGAAGCAGCGAGGCACAAATTGCTTGATGTTATTGGAGACATTGCTCTATTGGGTCGTCCGCTCAAAGCACGTTTGATTGCAACGAAACCTGGGCATGGCGTAAATGCAGAATTTACAAAGGCGCTTGCGGCGAAAATACGTAAGGAAGAAAGCAAGCCTAGACCCCCAAAATATGACCCTAATATTCCTCCGATTAAAACGGTAGAGGATATCATGGCTTTAATTCCACACAGATCCCCATTCTTGTTGGTGGATAAGATCATCGAATTAACCGAGGATCGTGTAGTTGGGGTGAAATCGGTTACAATGAATGAACCATTCTTTGTAGGTCACTTCCCTGGCTCACCAGTAATGCCTGGCGTTCTCCAAGTGGAGGCAATGGCGCAATGTGGAGGGATTCTTGCTTTGAGTTCAGTACCAGATCCGGAGAATTATCTCACATTCTTTATGAAGATTGACAATGTGAAGTTTAAGAAGAAGGTTGTTCCCGGAGACACATTGATTTTTGACCTCAAACTCATTACTCCAATACGTAGGGGTATCGTTCACATGCTCGGAAGAGCATTTGTAGGCGAATCACTAGTAAGTGAAGCTGAGTTGATGGCGCAGATTACCAAATAATGATTCACAGACTCTCCGACGTACACCCATCCGCGAAAATCGGCGACCAAGTAGAGATTGGTCCCTTTACCTCCATAGCGGCTGATGTTGAGATTGGAGAAGGTACCTGGATTGGTCCCAATGTCACCATCATGGATGGTGCACGAATTGGAGCAGGATGTCGAATCTTTCCAGGATCCGTAATTTCAGCTATTCCACAAGATTTGAAATTTGATGGTGAAGAAACCAACGTTGAAATTGGCGACCGAACCACCATAAGAGAGTGTGTAACCATAAACCGAGGGACAAAAGCTCTTGGTAAAACCACTATCGGAGAGGATTGTCTCATCATGGCCTATGTGCATATAGCGCATGATTGTTTAATTGGAAACAGAGTTATCCTTGTCAATTCCGTCGCGCTTGCTGGCCATGTAGAGGTTGGCGATTGGGCAATTATATCTGGATTGAGTGCCGTGCATCAGTTTGTAAAGATTGGTAACCACGTTATGGTTGGTGGAGGTGCAATGGTACGAAAAGATGTTCCGCCATTCATTACTGCCGCGGGCGAGCCTCTGACTTATGCCGGAGTAAATAGTGTCGGTTTACGTAGACGCAGCTTCCATAACAACGACATCAGAGAGATACAAGACATCTACCGCATCCTCTACCAAAGCGGTAAAAATATTAGCCAAGCATTGGAAACAGTGAAAGCCGAATACAAAAAGAGCGCAGTGGCAAAAGAAATCATTGCATTCATCGACGCTAGTGATAGAGGGTTGATTAGAAAGTAGCCGTATGATTACCCTTGGAAATCTTCAAAAGACCTTTGGCAATCAGCACATCTTACAAGGAGTTACACACACCTTTGAAACGGGCTCTAAAACAGTCATTTTAGGTTCAAACGGCTCAGGCAAATCTACTCTAATTAAAATCTTATCAGGTGCACAGGAAGCCACAGAAAACCCTCCTCAATATAACTTTGACGGGAAGAATACCTCTTCTACAGAGGCAGGGGGAATTTGTGCAATTGCCGCGCCTTATGTGGCTCTAAATCCTATGTTCAGCCTAAAGGAGGCCATTGCTTTCCACCAGAAAATGTGTGGTTTCACCCATGGTGTAGATCTGGACGGATGGATTAATGAGGCGGGGCTCACACCACATTTAAACAAGCGAATTAAGACCTACAGCTCCGGCATGAAGCAACGCGTTCGTCTGCTCTTAGCTATTGCGAGCCCAAGACCAATACTTCTATTGGATGAACCGACCAGCAATTTGGATAAAGAGGGTGTTGAGCTATATAAGAGAATGATTCAAGAATTGGCCGCAGATAAGACCATCATTGTTGCTAGCAACTACCTCGCGCACGAGTACGACTTCTGCAGCAGTGAACTACTCCTTGAAAAGCATTATTAATCCATGAAATAGCCCTCTGCATTTGCAGTATATTTGGGCAACAAACAACTCGATTATGGCAAGTACTTCAGACATTAAAAACGGAATGTGCATCAACTTCAACGGTCAGCCGTTCCAAGTCATTGAATTCTTACACGTAAAACCAGGAAAGGGCGCTGCCTTTGTGCGCACTAAGATTAAAAACTTAGAGACTGGTCGTGTTTTAGACAATACTTTCCCTGCGGGTTCAAAGATTGAAACAATCGACGTAGAGACTCGTCAGTACCAGTTCTTGTACAACGACGGTACCGACTATCACTTCATGAATACCGACAACTACGAGCAATTGACCTTTGCTCGAGATTTGATCAATGCCCCTGACTTTCTAGTGGACGGTATGATGTGTCTTGTATTGTTCCATGCTACAGAGAATAGAGCAATGGCGGTAGAGCTACCACGTACAGTAAACTTGAAAGTGACTTACGCTGAACCTGCAGTGAAAGGAAACACTTCTACAAACGCTATGAAAACAGTGACTGTTGAGGGAGGTGCTGAGGTTCAGGTACCTTTGTTTATCAAAACAGACGAAGAGATTGTGATCAACACCGCAGACGGTTCCTACAAGGAACGCGCGAAGTAAGCATCACTCACATAATATATCGAAAACCACCTCTTACGGGGTGGTTTTTTTATGCAATAGTTTCAATAATGGTGTAAACTACAATAAACAGGAAGAACAGCCACATGGCTAGGGCTAGTTTGCCCCATTTCACGCTTTTACCCTGTTCTAAGACATCTACTATTCGTTCTTCTAATTCTCCCAATCCCAAAGCTTCAAAGTCTTCTTTAGGCCCTGCTTCATAGGCTAAAATTTCTGGTGTGAGGAAGTAGCTATTCTCAGTTTCATCAAATTCGAACCAATGCCTTTCAATACCCTCATAAGAATCAATTAGCGCATCCAATTCTTCTTTTTGAATAGCACGGTCGCCAATAGCCTTTTGTAAGTACAGAATAGCTTTTTCCATGGGGCGAATTTAGGGCAAAAAAAACCGCCGCTCCCTGCGGGAGCGGCGGCTTTTGTATCCATCTATGATTGAATTACATATCCCAGAAAATCTTGGCAAATGTATCGTCATTGTTGAATTTAGCTGCAGCTGCTGCAACATTATCACCGTTTAACGAACTCTCATCCAATGGGTAAGAGTAACGATTAGGTGTAACCGTACCTGCAAGGTTTGCAGTTGCCATCGGCAGATCGTACTGACGAACAGCAGCATACGCTTCAGAAGCATTGCTGTACATCGCGATCCACTTCTGAACACCTATCTGCGTTGCAGCAGTTGCAGAGTTGTATGCAACCATTGCGTTCATCATGTATGCATCAGCATCAGCAGAAGAACCACCCCACTCCTCGATAGAAGCGCGAATAGCATTCTCGTAGTGCGTTGCAGCATCACCAGCACCAGTCCATCCAGCAACAGCAGCATGAGCCATCAAGAACTCAGTTTCTACGTAGCTGATAGCAGCGTGAGACCAAGTTGGATCTTCAAGCGCCGTACCTGGCTGAGAGAATTGGTAGTAATCTGATTGAAGTCCGTGAGGTGCACCAATAACAGAATCGTTACCACCCAAAGACTTAAAGAAACCAGCACGACGTGGATCTTCTAGACCGTTCAATACATCACCCAAAGTAGCTGATGCAATGTAATCTGTACGACCACTCTGAACTAGCGTCTCCCACATAGGGTGTGTGTGTGGAGGAGCTGAAGAGTAGAACAAACGCATATCATCAGCAGATGAAGCGAATACACCGCCTGCAATAGCTTTCTCACCGTAAGTTTTAGCCATTGCTGCATCAGCATCTACCATACGAACAGCCATACGAAGCATCAAAGAGTTCGCTGCCATTTTCCAAGCATCAGCGCTACCACCATAGATGATATCTGAGCTACCGAAAGCATTAGAACCGTTCAAATCTGCGACAGCAGCATCCAAACGAGCCAATAGGTCCGCGTAGATTGCTGCATCATCATCGTATGCAGGAACGTTAGTTTCAGTCAGCGCCTCAGTGTAAGGAACATCTCCAAAGAGATCTACCAACAAAGAGTACGCAAGTACTTCCACCACTTCGATCGCTGCCTCTGTAGCTGCAATCTGCTCGTTTGAAGCAACAACATCTGCCAAAGCGGCACGTGCTTCTTCACAGTCACGGATTACCGTAGTGTACATAGTCGTGTATGTACGTCCGTTTACATTACGCTCGTCCAAAGCAAAGTTTGATTCGTCAACGTAAGTAGTCTGCGTCCAGTGCTGAGCCCATAGACGCAAGTTGTTTGAATTTACATTCTGTACTGAAGTGAAGTCGAAGTAACCCATAGTTGCATTGGCAAACAATGCGCCAGCAGGTACCGATTCCGGTGCCTTACCATTCACGTTAAGAGAACTAAGGTCATCAGTACAAGAAGTGATCGCGAGTGCAGCTGCTGCTGCGAATAATAACTTTTTCATTTCTCGTTACTTTTTAGAATTTAACTCTTACGTTGAAACCAACTTCACGCAATGATGGGTATGCACCTGATTGGTATCCTTGAACGTTACCTGCTGAAAGACCAGCCTCTGGATCAGAGTAAGGAGTGTTCTTGTAAAGGATTGCAAGGTTTCTACCGATCAAGCTGATGTCCACACCAGCAACTGGAAGGTCACCCAAGCTAGCAGTAGGAACTGCATAAGTAAGAGCAACTTCTCTCAATTTTACGAAAGATGCGTCGTAGATGTGCAATTCGTTTGGACCACCTAGTGCCCATCCTAATGCATTACCGTAATCGTTCATCCACATCTTAGTAGAGTTTTCAGTTCCAACTGGGTTGCCATCAGCATCAACAGTTGCACCGTCCCACTGCATTACACCTTCAATACCTAGGTGAGCAACTTCGTCCCAAGACAAACCACCACCATCTTCTACGTTAGAACGGATAGGGTTACCCTCGGCGTTTGTACCTGCAGAGAAATCATAAACACCTGTTCCGTAACCGTACCAAGTATCCAATGAGAAGAAGTTACCTCCCATTTGCATGTCGATCAATGCAGAAGCAGTAATGTTCTTGTAAGAGAATGCGTTGTTGATACCGCCTCTCCAATCAGCTTGGATATTACCGATAACACCTACATCACCTCTCCAGTAACGTGCACCGCCACGTGAGCTTGACCAATCGTATACTAAAGGAGCGCCAGTTGCACCGTCGCGAACGAAAGTAGTTCCCTCTAGTGTACCGTATGCTTCACCAACGCGAGCAGTCATTTGAACACCACCTTGAACAGAAGCAAGAAGTAGTGATTCAGAATCACCAAACAACTCAACTACTGTATTGCGGTTACGTGACCAGTTTACGTTTACGTCCCACTGGAAGTCTTTCGTTTTGACAGGAGTAACGTAAGCACTCAATTCCAAACCTTTGTTATCAATCTGACCAGCATTTACATACTTGTAGTAAGTACCTGTAGCTGTCGATACCTGAGCAGGAAGAATTTGGTTGAATGTTGAACTTTGGTAGGCACTAATATCCAAACCAGCGCGGTTCTTGAAGAACTTCATCTCAACACCAGCCTCTGTACTTACTGTGTTCTCAGGAAGAAGACCAGCATTTCTTTGAGTAGATGGAGCAGAAGCAAGAGTTACACCATTAAAAGGTGTACCAATACCATAAGCATCAACCAACGCTTGAGCAGGAGCATCAGAACCCACGTTTGCCCAGTTGAAGCGAACCTTACCAAATTCAAGTACATCAGAGTCAATAAATTCTGAGAAGATAAAGCTCAATGTAGCCGATGGGTAGAAGTAGGTGTTATTTCCAACAGGAAGTGTCGAACTAACATCCTGACGTGCAGTCAAATCTACGTAAAAGAAGTTTTTGTAACCGAAAGATGCTTGACCGTAGAAACCGTCTACACCAATCTGGTAAGCAGTTTCAGAAGGAGCAGCTGGAGCAGCCACAGAGTTGCTCAAAGCATATACTCCTGGAACAACCAAACCGCCGTTAGTAGCAGCATAAATACTCTGGAATGACGTACGACGTTGGTTGTAACCAAGCATACCTGCAAAGCTCAAGTCTCCATTATCACCGAAGTATTTATTCCAGTTCAAGAACAAATCATTATTGCGCTCAGTGAACAAACGGTTGTTACGAGAGTAACTGCTCACGTCTACAGAACCTACAGCGATACGCTCTTCACGTAGTTCAGAGTAAGTATCTGCAGTCATACGACCAGTCAATTTCAACCACTCGTTAATCTGGTACTCAGCCATGATGTTACCTACGATACGATCACGCTGATCAGTAGCGAAGTTCTCAAGTGCAGAGAAGTAGAAGTTATCAAAGTAGTGAGGCTTTGTAGGAGCAGCAGCACCGTAACCATAAGCATTCCAAGAGTAGTTACCACGACCGTAGTTCATGTACGCATCTTTCTGAGCGCTCATGTCTGTTAGAACGTTGTACCACTGACGGAAACTTTGGTTAGGGTTACGAGAATCGTAACCAGTACCGTAACGACCTTTACCTTGCTGCTGTATGTAGTTGGCTTTAGCGCTAACTGTCAACTTATCAGAAGCCTTAAAACGACCGCTAAAGCTTACGTTATCACGACCAATGTTTGATCCAGGAACAATACCTTTTTGATCAAAGCTTGTTGCAGACAAACGGAATGTAGTGTTTTCGCTACCACCATCAATTGCAAAAGAGTTATTGCGAGTTACGCTCTGCTCCCAGAAGCTCATTGCACCGTTTTCACCAGCAACGTGCTTCTTAGACTGACCATAAGTTGGCAATTCTGGGAAGATTGATTCCCAATCATATACATCTAGGTTTGGATCAACTTCAACACCCCAAGATGCATCCTCTCCCATTGGAAGAACGATATCTGTAACACCATCACCGTTTGCATCGTATGCCTGAGCACGACCATCGGTAAACGTTGAGTCACCAGGAGCTGTTGTGATGTATGAAGGACCGTAGAAACGACCGTATCCAGGACCGTAAGATTTTTGGTGACGAACGAAAGTGCTTTCATTCACACGACCAACAGTAATACCAGAGCTTACTGTAACGCCCAAAGACTTTTTACCGCCGTTAGACTTTCCGCTTTTGGTAGTAATTAAGATGACACCGTTAGCAGCACGAGAACCGTAAAGAGCAGTTGCTGCTGCACCTTTCAATACAGAGATGTTTGCAATGTCTTCTGGGTTGATATCCATTGCAGCGTTACCAAAATCGTAACCACCACGACCGCTAGCAACATTTCCGCTGTTACCGGTAGAGTTCGAAATTGGAATGCCATCAACCACGAAAAGTGCTTGGTTATTACCTGTCAATGATTTGTAACCACGGATGACTACGTTGGCAGAACCACCAAGAGTACCTGAACTCTTAATGCTAACACCAGCAACTTTACCACTCAAAGAGTTCATGAAGTTGGCATCCTTTACCTTAGTTACTTCCGCCCCGTCAACTTCTTGAGTTGCATAACCTAGGGACTTCTTCTCACGAGAGATACCCAAAGCGGTTACGACAACTTCATCAAGTTGGCTGGCAGCAGCCTCCATTGAAACTTGTAGGAAATCCGAAGAAGCGACTACTTCTTGGGTCTCCATACCCATTGAAGAGAAAACCAGTGTTGCGCCTTTTTCTGCAATCAACGAGAATTTCCCGTCAAAATCAGTCAAAGTTGCATTGTTGGTCCCCTTCTGTGAAACCGCCACACCTGGTAACGGCTCACCTGAAGCAGCATCACTAACGATACCAGAAACAGACTGTGCAACAGCGAAGTTTACTGATAATACGAATAGTAGTACTGACCACAGTGACAATTTGTTTTTCATTGTACCTGTTTTTGTTAAACTAATGTTAAGTAGCTCTAAAATTGCACTTTCCTGCAGACAAAAACAAGTGTTTTCATATAAATGTTACGTAATCGAAAATTACGCATAACAAAAGGTCAAATATTTGTCTAAGAATGATTTATCGCCACTCATCTGTCGAATAGCACGTAGAATCGGAACTATTCATTACGTCTCAGGGTAGAAATTATGTCATTTTATCTTTCTGTCTAGGCCTCTTTAACACCTTCTGTCCGCCCCGACACAAGGGATATGCAACTGATCATCGCTGTAAAGCCCCAGAACGGAGCACTTGCCTTATCCATGTCTAAGAAGTTGTTTAGGAATCCGTGTAAATAGTAGGTGATCAACCCGAGAAACGCGAGTCGCAGCAGTCCTTTTAATCGTTCATTGTCTAACCGTTGGTATGAATTTATACTTACCACAATAACTGTGATGATGATTCCCAGGAAGGTGAGTAGGCCAAAAGTGCCGGATTCCGCCAATGGACTTAAGTATTCGCTGTGCGCATTGCCCCTGTTACCACCGTTGGTGGAGATGATGGTTTTCTCGGAAGGCTTTTGATATGGTGCGTACAAGAACATGTAGGTTCCAGGACCGTGACCTAGGAAAGGACGTTCTGCATACATCCTTATGGCACAATTCCATCGATTGATGCGTTCGAGGTTAGAAGCATCCGTACTGACATTCGTTACCGAGGCAACGTGTTCGTTCAAATCGTCCGAAGAATCCTGAGTATTGCGTTCGAACTTAGAACTGATGTAAGAGAAATTGAGACCTGCCACCAAAAGTACCAAACCTGCCAGTGACCAGACTACCGTCTTCGACATGCGAAAGGCGTAGACCAAATACACTGCGCCGGCGCCTACTAGGGAAAGCCAAGCTGCACGGGTGTACGAGAGTACCGTAGCTGCTGTAAGTATGATAAGTAGTACTGCAGCGATGGCATTGAACCCCCAAGAGGATTTACGGAACGTGAGGTACAGTGCAGCGGGGTAGAACATGGCTAGCACAGCGCCGTAGGAGGTGTGCTCCTTAAACAGTGGAAACATCACCCAGGTGGAGGTCTTTTTTGTAAAGCCGTATTGACTGTGGATGACCATGGTGTAGGTACAGGCAATGATGAGCGGAACGAGGAAAAGCCAAAGGAAGCGGACCGCGTTTTTAGGATCGCGCAGGAATAAATGACCCAGCACGAAATAGTAGGGCACGATGAACCACACACGCGTAATCCATTGCTTAAATGAAACTAAATGGAGTTGGGACGTGATGACCGTCAACAGCATCCAAGCCAGATAGATATAAATGGCTATAGAGATGGGATGTTTAATCAGTCGGATATCATACTCGCCCATAAAGAGCATTTTGACGATGACTAAGCCTGTGATTAAAACAAGCATAGGCTCTGTGGGTAGGGAAAGACCAGCACCTCCAGTGAGGTCTGTAAGGTTCACAGAAAGCGGCGTGGACAAGACCACGAACCACATGGCCCAATCTAATCGGTACAGGGTCAGCCATACCACGAGCAAACCGGCGGGCAAAAGCAAAAGTTCCCACCACTCTTTGGCCACAATCAAACCAATGAACGGTAAGACGAGCAGTGCGATGATGGCAATGCCCTTAGCGCTTATTTGCTTGCCCGAAGTCACTACGCTTTGGCGCGAAGTTCCAAGAATGTACCGCGAACAAGAAGGGTAAATACCACGAGGATAAATACAGCGAAGCCTACAGCAAGGATGAGTATGCTACGCTTCGGATACGTCTTGCGTTCAGCAGGACGTGCTTCATCTACTTTAAAGGTGGCAGGAAGGTTTTGATTGACATCCACTTTGGCCTGGTCAAATTTCGTCTTCAGCTTTACCTCCTCCTCTTTGAGCAATTGGAGCTCATCGCGAATAGCGACATATTTACCACCGTATTTTGCCAAGGTATCAAGGCGACGTTCGAGTTGCTTGATGCGAGATTGAGAAGCTCCGGCTGCTAATGCGATAGCGTACTGTTCATTAAACACGGCACTCTGGCTTTCGTAATCGTGCACCCCTTTAAAGCGAAGCTCAGTGATCTTATCTTCCATAGTCTGAATCTCGCCTTGAAGACTACGGTATTCGTTTTCTACAATCTGAAGTCCCATCTGAGCACGGTTCTTTGCAACACGACGCTTCACTTTATCTACGAGCTTGTAGATGTAATTGGCGATATCCGCTGCAATTTGAGGATCGGTATCGAGAACATTAATCTCTACGGACATGAATTGGGTACGATTGAACTCAATTTTGTTTTCGTACTCTTTGAAAAGCTTCGTACGTGGATAATCAGAAGCTGTATCAATGTCATAGTGGTTCATCAGATCGAATTTGGCAATGACACTGTCGCGTATTTCACCAGAACTCAGGATTTGCAAAAGCTGCTCGGCTTGTTGCTCATCGCCGTATTCGAAAATATCCTCATCACCATAGCCGTTGGTCTGTGGAAGGAGGGCCTTCGAAACAGAATTCGTGGTTGATGGGAAGAGAATCACCTGCGATTCGAAAAGCGGCTTAATGAAGGTAGGTCCGCTAAAAACCACAGCGACCACCATGGACAGGAATGGAATAACCACCAATGGCTTCCAATTCTTGTAGACAAACGAGATCAAATTTGAGCTGCTGTATTCCATATTCAATTTATTTCCAGTGTGTTAAATTCTTTTCAAGAAGTTTTTCTAATGCTTCGATGGACGGTGCAAAATAACGAAGTAAAAACGAGTGAGCCGCCTCTTCAATGCCTTCAGGCTTGGCTAAAACGATATTTTTCACCCTCGCCTTGATTTTTTCCGGTAAAACGGAAGCTACTACGGGACCAATTCCACCCAGCACCTTGCCCACCGTCCTGTTCTTGGGAACCTCTGCACCGTGTTTCTCTTCGGCCAAAGGTTTCAAATCCTCTTTCAAGCCCAGAAACTTCGAAATGCCTTGCAGAGTCGCTGCTGGCTCTGCCAACAATTCATCCTGCCAAACTACATGAATATTTTCCTTCGGGAAATGTTTGAGCCAGCGCTCCAATTGCGGTGCATACATGCCCAATTCTAAATAACATTCGTCCCAGCCCCATCGTGCCTTTTCCAAAGTTCCTTCCGCCTTGATGGCCTCCAAAAACGAGCGCTGTTCTTTACCATATTTTCTCGCCATGTTGTAATGACTGTAGGCCCTGGTCGCTGGGTTCCGAAGACTCACAATGATCTTTGCTTCCGAGTTGTAACTAGCAATATTTTCTGCTGCGTTTACTGAAGGAAGGTAGGCTGTTGAAGCGTCCAGAATGTAGGTGGCCTCCCCGGCCCCTGCAACCAGTCGGTCATAGTTTTCACGTCCTTGAACAAAGGCCATGTGACGCTGGTCCAATGCATCCGCTTCAAAATATTGGGCTTCATCCCAACGGAGCATTTTTTGGTAACCCGCAGAGAAACCTTCCGCAAAGATATCGTCGCAAAAATGCCCCGGTTCTTTGATCGCCAGAGAACTGATTTCTGAATGATTTCCCAGCATCTCTGCCAACGCGGTGGTCCCTGCCTTTGCCGCACCAATGAGAAAGAGGTTGGTCTTAGTCATGGCGGCGAATTTTAGTCAAAAACGGAACCGCGATGACTCCGTGGTATTTGTAGACGAGGTAGGCCGCCCAAATGTTCCAACCCATCATGGTCGCCGTGGTCGCTACTGCGGCGCCGAGGGGACCATGAAGCGGTATGAGCACAAGGTTGAAAACGATGTTGAGCACCGCGATAATAAGCATGGTATTGCGCGCGCTTTTCTCATAGCCCGTCATGTTGAGAATGTTCAACACAGGCCCTGCAAAGGCGTTAGTGAGTTGCCCCACAGCCAGAAGTACAAGCCATGGGTAGGCTGTACTGGCCTCTTCCACCCCAAAGAGCTGAATGAGGAATGGGCCGAGAATGAGGATGCCAAGGAAAATTGGACCCGCCGTAATCAAGTTTAACTGTGCCACCTTGTGCGCCAATTCATGCAAACGCTCCCTCTGCGTGCTCATGGCACTGACCATTGGAGCTACTACTGTATTTAAGGCAAACTGAGCAAAGGTGATAAGTGTGGCAATCTTAAAGACAATACGGTACATACCCACACTATCTTCTGGTAGATAATACCCCAACATGAGCGTATCTGACCAACTTATTACTAAAAAGAGTGAAGAAGAAATGAGCATGGGCGTTCCCAAGCTGTAGAGCTGTCCCTTCCAACCGGAAGTTTCGGCTTGCTGCCCTCTGGTCAGGTTCAAGATGTACACCGTGGTCCACAAAAAGAATAGCCCCGAGATGCCCAAGAGTAGGAACAATGAGGTTTGTGCTGCGGCGGCCGCTGTATACGCTTCGGGGAAAGGGATGAATGCTATCAGCGCGCCGACAAAGACGTACACTGTCCCGTGCTGGTTCAGTGAAAAAAGAAGGCTCTTGCCCATGGCACGAAACACCTCAGCATTGAGGAGCATGAGGGTGAAGGGAATGATGGTAAAGGCGGCGGTTGCAATAACGTTAATAGGTGTGTTTTGGAAGAAGAGCTCGGTTAAGAATTGGGCTCCGAAAAAAACTGCAATACTGCAAGCGATGGACAGCAGGAAGACGCGGGAAAGTACAGCGAGGTAGAGGGCTCGACTGGCCAGGTTTGCCTCCCTATCTCGGGCCATTTCACGGACCAAGACGGTATCTAGACCCCAACGACTGACCGTAGAACCGATCAGTACAACGGTGAAGGCTACCTCATAAATACCTACGGATAGCTCGCCGCCGACTCGGGATAAGCTAAAAAGAAGGACATAACCGCCCAAGGCTCCAATGACTTTAAACAGGAGCACAACGGCACCGCCCTTGGCAAGGGTTGCACCGATGGGGTTTTGCATGAATTGGTTGATCCTACTTCGCATGGTTTTGTGCCAATTAAGCGCTTGTGGCGGCGAATATACCGCTTTACTAACGCGCAAGAGTTGGCTTTTGTACATTTGAAACATGAAAATCGCCGTGAACGCTCGTTGGTTATTGCCCGGAAAATTAGAGGGTACTGGGGTCTATACCCTGCGAATGCTCGAGCAGATCATTCCGGCCTTTCCGCAGCACGAGTTTCATTTACTCTTGGACCGTCAGGTCGATACGGGCCGATTAGGCCTTGATTTCCCCAACCTGTCCTACCACCTGGTTTCACCTCCAGCCCGCCATCCATGGCTTTGGGCGATGTGGAACAATTGGGCCGTTCCGCAAAAACTAAAAAGACTGAACGTAGATCTGTATTGGTCGCCCGACGGACTGCCCGCTAAGACCAATGTCAAACAATGGCTTACCATTCACGATCTGAATTTTGAGCACCATCCGCAGTGGGTCCCAGCACCGGTGGCGAAATATTATAGTAAGAACATCAAAAGAGGCGCCGAAGTGGCCGATAAAATCTTTACGGTGAGTCATTGGAGCAAGAATGATCTAAGAGCCACTTACGGGTTGCCCGAGGACAAAATTTCGGTGACTTACAATGCTCCGCAGAGAAAATTTTCGCCGGGTACCTCCAGCAATGAAGGCGCTTATTTCTGTGCAGTGGGCGCATTGACCCCGCGTAAAAATTTGAAAACCCTGCTTTTAGCTTTTGATAAATGGTGTTCTACTAACAAGGAAGATTCAATCAACCTTCGGGTAGCAGGCGAACCACATTTTAGCGACCCTGAATTAAAAAGTGTAGTGAGTGGTTTGAAACAACCGCATCGCGTTGAATGGATGGGCCGATTAAATGATGGTGAGCTGGAAGAATTGTACCGCGGCGCCATTGCCTATTGTATGCCGAGCGCTATGGAAGGGTTCGGCATTCCACTGGTAGAGGCTATGCAGTGCGGAACGCCTGTTATTGCGTCGGATAATAGCGCTATAACGGAAGTGGTTGCCGATAAAGGTTTGTTAGTTCCTACTTATGATGTCGATGGCTGGACAGCTGCTTTGGAGCGTATGCAACTAGAGCGTGAGCAGTGGAGTGCGTTGGCGCTGGAACGCGGGAAAGATTTTGATTGGGCCACGAGCGCCCAGCCATGGATTGATGCGTTGAAGGGATGAAATTGCAACACCAAATAGATGCATTGTTTGAGGCAGGTACAGACGAGGCTGGGCGCGGATGCTTGAGTGGACCAGTGACCGCTGCTGCTGTTATTCTGCCAAAAGACTTCCACCATCCTGTACTGAATGATTCAAAGCAATTGACTGAAAAGCAGCGGTACATGCTGCGTCCCATCATTGAAAAGGAGGCTATTGCTTGGGCGGTAGCACACGTGAGCCCTGAAGAGATCGATGAAATCAACATATTGAATGCCAGCATTCTCGGGATGCACCGCAGTATTGATCAATTAAACCAGCGCCCCGATTTTATCGCTGTGGACGGCAATAAATTCAAAACGTATCAGGACATCCCACACCATTGTCAAGTCAAGGGCGATGCTACCTACATGAATATTGCAGCGGCTTCAGTGTTGGCGAAGACCTACAGGGACGACCGGATGAAGGAATTGGCCACAGAATATCCAGAATATGGGTGGGAGCGAAATGCAGGCTATCCCACCAAGCAACACCGCGATGCCATTCGAGAATTTGGTGCAACGCCGCATCACAGAAAGAGTTTCCAGCTTCTACCAGCACAACTCAACTTGTTTGGCGATTAGCCAATTTGTGAAAAACTAACCTCCTCCCCCATACCTGTGGCGCCTTAGAGGTCGTTAGCTTTGAACCAAAGCCTTGGTTCATGTTACACCGCATTACTTATTTCATTTCCCTTTTATTTACGCTGATTTTGGCGAGCTGTTCCAGTGCGCCTGAGTCTAACCCCTCTACCGCGCTTATCCCAATGAATAGCGCTCTAGTACTACGTGTAAATGATGCGCAGGAATTGGCAAGATTCGCGGATTCCACCGAGCTGCCTGCAGCAGCAGCGCTTCCAGTGGCAGATTTGATGAGTATGAGTGCCGGAACTTGGACCGGAGCGCTTTGTGGTTCTGGTGCAGATAAGATGGACTGGATATGGACGACGACCGTGGGTGACAGCAGTCGAATGAGCAGTTACACTGACGGGGCAATCATGGCACTAGACTCTACCTATTTCGCACTCAAATCCGGGTCTTCTGCGGCAATTAGCACCAGTAAAATGTTGTTGCAAGCAGCGATGAATCAGATGGGTAGCGGATACAATATCATCGACAATACGGGCTTTGAGAAACTATGGAACAACGCAAACAGCTCAGATGCATTGAATCTTTTTATGCAGCACGAAGAGCTTCCTTCGGTAGGAAGTTGGTTTGCGGGCGATGATTGGAGTTGGACCGAGCATCTGGCAGCCTGGTCGGAGATAGACATTGACTTTGGAAAGGGCCGTGTGTTGCTTACTTCCGTCAGCATCAACCCCGATTCGACAAACACCTTTTTCAGCACATTCGACGCCTCACCTTCGGGCACCTCTGTAAGTGAGATAATAGCGGCATCCGCCTCTCATGCAGTAAAGATGAACGTCGGCAATACTGTAGAATGGCTGCGTGGATACAATGGATATAGAGGCAAGAAGCAGCGACTAAAACAAGCATTAGCACTTCTAGAGCCGCTCGAGATTGAGCCGCTAACGGCCGCAAGTTGGTTTGAAGGCAGCTTTGTTAATGTGGGCTACGGCCAAGAAAAGGTGGTTGCAGCTAAGCTCACCAATCCAGATGCCGTAAGTGAGCAACTGGGGAATTTGAGTCCCGGGAATTCGCTGTTCCAAGGTCACCCGCGTGGCACATTGAAAGAAGGGGATCGCTTCCTCTTAAGTGCGTTGTTTGGCTGGTGGTATAAAAACCTCGGCACACCTTCATGGATGATATATGACGATTGGTTACTGGTTGCCGCCTCAGAGCAAACGCTAGAAGTCTATGCGAACGAGTTGGCTGCAAAGGCCACCTGGGATAATGTGAAATCCCTACGTGCATTAGCCAACGGCATCGACAAGAAGGGACACTTTAGCGTTGCGTTCACTGCGCAGTCGGAATCGGCCACGAAATATTTAAAGTTCCCTGAAAAAGAAGGTGCTAAGGAATTTGTGATTCACGGGAATCTTGAAGTAAAAAATGACCTCACCTTCGGTAATGCCAGAAGCACAGAGGTGGAAAGAGAAGAAATAGAAACGAGTACCTACTTGTGGTCTACAGCGCTGGAAAGTGCCGCTACGGCAGGTCCTTGGATCGTTAAAAATCACAGGTCTGGCAAGAATGATGTTGTCGTTCAAGACGAAAACCACACGGTGTATTGGATTGCTGCCGACGGAACGGTCAGCTGGAAGAAATCGCTCGAGGAACCTATAGCAGGAGAGCTTCACCAAGTGGATCTTTTCAAGAACAATAAATACCAATTGCTCTTTGCAACAACGACCAAATTACACTGTGTTGACCTCTTGGGACGCGATGTAGAAGAATACCCCGTAACCCTCCCTGAGGCAACAGATGTTGGGGTGAGTGTGCTTGATTACGACCGCAATAGGAACTACCGCTTCCTTGTTGCCGCCGGCGCCAAACTTTACAACTACTCTAGCGAAGGAAAACGCATTGATGGTTGGAAAACGGATGCTGCAAGCGAAAGACTTGTTACCGCCCCGGAGCTGTTCCAGAAGAACGGCAAAGACTACATTGTTACTTCCACGGCCACCAAGCCGCTGATCTTAAACAGACGTGGTGAAGAGCGCATTAAAACCGCTAGTGTTACGGCCTCCAAGGCTCGTTGGGCAATTAAAAACGATGCCATTCCTTATGCCGAACGTGTTGGAGCACAAGGCGAAGTACAGCGTCAAAGCTGGGACGGTTCGAGCGCTACCTCTACCGATCCAATAGGTGAAGTACGCGGATTATGTTTCGAAAGTTACGGTAAGGTCGTCTGGAGCACAGAAGAGGTCGAAGTTCGCAGTGAAAACGGAACTCAAAGGTTTGAAGCTGAAGGTATAAAGGATGTATTGTGCTACCCTGGCGGCACTGGTCTGATCATGGGGACATCTGCCGTCCAAGTGGTGAACCTTAAAACAGGAGAAAACTACGGCAGCTTCACCGGCAGTTCGGCAGTGGCGGGTAGATTGAGCCCAACAGGCATGCCCGTTTTGATTCTTCGTCAAGGAGCCGCCATTATTTGCTATGAGCTTTAATTACTTCTTACGGAAGAAGATTTCTATCGGTGCACCGTGGAAGTCAAATTCCTTGCGCATTCTATTCTCTAAATAACGCTTATACGGTTCCTTGATGTACTGCGGAAGGTTCGCAAAAAAGGCAAACTGCGGTGTACGCGTAGGCAACTGCGTACAGAATTTGATCTTCACGTACTTCCCCTTAACTGCTGGAGGTGGATAGTTCTGAATAATCTCTAACATCGTATCGTTCAGTTTTGACGTTGAGATACGTTGCTTTCGACGATCGTATACCTTAACACCTTCTTCAAAGGCCTTCAATACGCGTTGCTTTGTAAGTGCGCTGGTGAAGATGATTGGGAAATCTGTAAACGGCTCTAGTTTCTTTCGAATATAGGCCTCGGCATCGCGCATGGTGTTGGTTTCTTTCGCAACCAAATCCCATTTGTTTATCACGATAACTAGACCTTTCTTGTTCTTCTCGACTAAGGATACAATGCTCAAATCTTGCGATTCAAAACCACGTGTTGCATCCACCACCATCATACACACATCCGCATGTTCAATAGCGCGAATAGAACGCATGTTGGAATAGAACTCTAGATTCTCGTGCACCTTACCTTTCTTACGAAGCCCGGCTGTATCGAGCAACATAAAGTCAAAACCAAATTTGTTAAAGCGTGTATTTACCGTATCGCGCGTAGTACCAGCGATGTCCGTAACAATGTTGCGTTCCTCGTCAAAAAGCGCATTTACAATGGACGATTTTCCAGCATTCGGACGACCTACAATAGCCATCTTTGGAAGGTCCTCAAAATCGTCCACAGGATTTTCATCCATGTGCTCAGTCAGTTCATCCAAGAGGTCACCCGTTCCCCCGCCGTTCACCGCAGAAATGGTATGGTATTTTTCAATCCCAAGGCCGTAAAATTCCGTAGCCTCAAGCTCAAGCATGCTGTTATCTACCTTGTTTACGGCATACACTACTGGCTTTTCCGTTTTACGGAGTAGATCAGCAATGATTTTGTCAAATTCTGTCAGACCCGCTTGTAGATCCAAAACAAAAAGGATGACTGAAGCTTCATCAAGGGCCAATTCAACCTGTTGGCGAATCTCCCCTTCAAAAACATCCTCTGAACCTTCGATGTACCCGCCGGTATCGATCACTGAAAATTCTTTACCGTTCCAATCGCTTTTCCCGTAGTGGCGGTCACGAGTGACACCTGCAACAGAATCTACAATAGCATCTCTGCGCTGGATTAGTCTATTAAATAACGTGCTTTTCCCCACATTTGGGCGTCCCACGATGGCAACGATATTGCTCATACCTACTGTTTATAACCGAAGCGCTTAAGATGTAAATCACTATCGCGCCAGTTCTTTTTAACTTTTACAAAGGTCTCAAGATGCACCTTCTTAGCAAAGAACTTCTCGAGTTGTTTTCTTGCACCTATCCCTACCCTCTTGAGCATGGTGCCACGGTGCCCAATGATAATTCCCTTTTGGGAGTCGCGCGCCACATAAATGACCGCGCGCATTCTAATGATATCCTCCGTCTCCTTAAAGTCCTCTACATCAATTTCTACAGAGTAAGGAATCTCTTTCTTGTAATTCAATAGGATCTGCTCTCGAATGATCTCACTTACGAAGAAGCGCTCTGTCTTGTCGGTCAAGGCGTCCTTTTCAAAATACGGTGGACTCACAGGCATCAACGAAATCAGACGTTCCAACAGATATGCTGTGTTGGCCTCTTTTAACGCTGAGATTGGAATGATTTCTGCATTTGGCAAGGCCTCGCCCCAATAGTCTACTTCCCCTTCAAGTTTCTCTTGATCGGTGGTATCTATCTTATTTATAATCAACAGAACTGGGACTTTCGTACAGAGCAACTTTTCAAAGAATCCTTGATCTTTCAAGGCTCTATCCCCTGGCTCTACCAAATAGAGAAACACATCCGCATCCTCAAAGGCATCTGAGACAAACTTCATCATGTGCTCCTGCATTTTGTATGCAGGTTGAATGACACCCGGAGTATCTGAAAAAACGATCTGGTATTCCGGTTCGTTGAGAATGCCAAAAATACGGTGACGGGTAGTTTGAGCCTTTGGTGTAATGATGCTCAATCGCTCACCCACCAAGGCGTTCATCAAAGTGCTTTTACCAACGTTTGGATTGCCTATGATATTTACAAAACCCGCTTTGTGTTCCATGCGGCAAAGATGAGGCGAATATTCTTTATAACCGCGCCGGTTATTCTGCCCAAAACTGGTCCGAAGCTGGTACAGGCTTGTTTCTACCCAAGAAGAGAGGATTGTGCCTAAAAGAGGCCATTAAATACCATGCTGTAGAACTCACGCATGGCTCTGTATTCGCGGTCGCCCAAAGGGTTCCTGATCCGTAGGTAGTCCCTTGATTAGCTGTGTACGGCAAACCTTCACCAACAGGGCCCGTGAGCCATCCTTTTTTCAATTCGTCAAGGACTGATTCCGCCTTTTCTCGGTCCCCAGCTACCCAGTGCATCACCGCCACTTGGGCAGTTCCTTCAAACCAGAGGACATCTTGATCCTCATCAAAACAGTAGCCATCAATAGCTTCACCTGTTTCCGTACTTGTCACCGATACTTCGTATCGCGAAATAGAGGCACGCGCAGCATCGTCAAAATTGGGGAATGCACAATAGCCCCAGGTGTTACAATCCAAAGCAAATTTGTAAGGAGGGTTTGTTGGCCATGCGACGAAATTACCGTCGGCAGCGTCCCACTTCTTTTGCTCAAGATGTGTAAGAATACTTTCGTGAACAGTGCCATACCCTTCAAGTGCCGCAAAAGCATCGATATTGCCCTCGGTGATCTTATGGATGGTGTCGCCGTTTGCTTCATAACCGCCCCAAAGACCATAATCTGTCTCGTCGTTTAAGCTCATGAGCCAAAACTCAAGGGAAGTAATGAGCCCGGTATATTTATCTGATTGTGGGTAGTTCTTCAGTGCAATGAGCAACCAAGCATTATCACCCATCCAACGCCTTCCAGAAGGCACCCCTAGCGGAGATCTAAACTGGTAAAAGCCACCAGGACCACTCTCTAGTTCCGTCTCCCGAATAGACTCGAAATAGTCAAAGATGCGCTCTGCGCTCTGCATTTCTCCAGCCAGGATAAATGCAATGGCAGCTAAAGCTTGATCGTAAGTGCTCACGAGAGTACCATACGGAACCGTAGGAAGTAGCCCCACGGTATTCTGTAAGTCTTTTAAATAAGCTACCGCTAAACTATCTTCTTGCGTGGCAACTTTGGTTGCCCAATATGTGGTGCTTAGCGTAGTAGCATTTTCCACTTCTGCAATCAAAGTATACTGGAATTCCGGATCTACTGGGTAGAGCGAATCGGTTCTAAGCAAATCTGTTTCTTGAGCAATGCCCTCTAATGGCGTGTAGGAGTGAAACTGCCCATTGAGGTGCATTTCCACATTGGACAAGGGCTGTCCAGAGGTTCTGCTGATCAAATAAACCGTACGGTCTTTCGCCTCCTCGACCTGTTTTCTGCAAGAACTAAAAACGACTATAGCCGCTAAAAGACTAAAACTTAAGCTTCTCATTTTTATCCCAAAGTCCCCATGCAGCTCCAACATCACCTTCTTTTTCAACTTTCCAACTCTCATCGAATGATGAAAAATAGAACATTTCGATGCCGCTTTCGTTCGACCATTGAATAGAATTAATAAAATACTTGAGGCTATTGTTGAACGATGCATGAGCACCACCTATGCTTTGACCGCTCGAAGGCCAACCCGTTTCAGTGATGATTACACGCTTCTGACCACGACCTGCATTCATTGCTTCTTGATACATTTGCTTCATATACATAAGCGAGTATTCTAGGGAACAACCTTCCCAATATGGATAACAATTGGCCAAAATAACATCACAGGCATCTGCAATTGCAGGGTAATCGGTGAATTCATAGTATGCATCTACGTACCCTACTGGCACACCATCTACCTGTGCCTTTACACGATTGATGTAATCAAGCAATTGGGCCGATTCCAGATCCTCTCTATACAATACTTCATTTCCTACAGCGGCAACATCAACGACGCCTTCGCCACAAAGCGCGATTAGACCAGCAATCTCTTCTTCGTTTTTTGCTAAGTCATCGCCAAGCCATGCACCTACCAGCGTTTTAATACCTAGTTCGTTAGCAACTCTAGCAATAATCTCATTTCCTTCTGTACAAGAGAACGTTCGAACCCATCCCACATGCGGTTTTAAAATCTCTAGCTTACGGCGAATTTGTGCTTCTGTAAGTTCATCGCCAGGCGCCTGACCCTCGTCATACGCGCTAAAACAAATACCGTGAATGCCGGCATCAAGAAGCTTTTTAGCCTCTTCCTGAAGCTCTACCGTAGACATTGCAAGAGATGGCCCTCCCGCAAGTGACATGAATTTATCTCCTCTAAAAGACATATTGGTTAAATTGAAAATTGTTAAGCTTTTGCGGACTTTCGAGCATCTAACTGAGCACGAACTTCCTTCGCGTAACTCTCATCTACCTTGTAGTTCCACATTACTGCAATAGCAATAAGTGTACAAATGATTGGAAGACCCGAGAACACCAAACGAAGACCAGTCACCGCTCCCTCTGGCTGCACTTCCGCACCACTTTGGTAATTGACCAAGGTCAAAATGAGACCGCTCAGTGCCCCTGCAAAGGCAAATCCAAGCTTCACCATCCACCAGTAGATAGCACCAAAGACCCCCTCGCGTCGCTTGCCGGTATTGAGTTCGTCGATATCAAGGACATCCGAAGTCATGGACATCATAATGGTAAATAGACCTCCAATACCAAAGGAATGGAACGGTAATGCAAAAAGGAACATGTACGGCTTACCTGGAATCATTAAGAACCAAAGTAGCGCATACCCAATTATAGAAATGGACTGTGACCAAACAAATGCACGTTTCTTTCCCAGAGTCTTCGCCATTTGGGCAACAATAGGAATGACAATAAAGGTCGTTACTAAAGCGCCTACAGAACCGAACAAGGTCGGCCATACCCCAGGAGCAGCACCGTGAAAAAGGTGCGAACGAATGACGAAATAAGTAAAACTTGCTACGGTATTAAAGCCGTTGAAAATTAAGAAGGTCGCAATACATAGCTTTCTAAAGGGCGGGGATGAAAATGCCTCCACGAAGTTTTTAGCAATCTTTCTGATACTGCCTAAAATTCCTTTCAAATCTAAAGGCTCGTAGTCGCTTCGATCTTTGGTACTTTCTCCCTTAATGAAGACCGCCGGCATTATTGCACAAAGCGTAAATACTACAGCTACCCAAATGGATAACGTGCGCGTTGCTTCATCCGCAGACGGGAACCAAGCCGGATCGTACATGATCACCCAGAACCAAGGCGCAATAACCCACGCCCATTGGCCGATCCACTGTGAAATGGCCATGACACTTGTGCGTTCGTGGTAATCGTCGCTCATCTCGTAGCCCATACTTACGTAAGGAACACCAAATATGGTCAGACCTAAATAGAATACAAAAGACCACACCATCACATAAGTGAAGTTGTAAGCAACGCTATTTTCTCGGTACAACTGCCACAGCATAGCAAATGCAAAACCCATCAGCAAGGCACCCCAAAAGACATATTTGCGACGGCGTCCTAATTCACTTCTTGTATTGTCAGAAATGAATCCCATAATCGGATCCATGATACTATCAAAGGCACGTGGCGCAAAGAAAATAACACCCCACATCCAACCTGGGAAACCTAAATCTTGAATCAATACTACCATGAAAATACTCATGGCTGCAGGGAACATTTGATTGGCCAGCATGCCAATACCAAAGGCTATTTTTTGCCCCATAGGGACTGTATTCGTTGCACTCATCTACGCTTCAGATTTACTCGTTTTAATTATGGTTTGGAGCGCTTGTGCGTCGATAGAAATCGTAGTCATTTCACCACCAATCTCTAGATCAAAGCTTCTGGCTTGCGCTCCTTCGTTGAAGACCACTACTACTAGTGATCCGTCCGTATTTTCTGCCGCAGCAATCATTAATTCTTCATCACTGCAAGTAGCCTCAACTACATGCGCGCCTGGACGAATAAATTTGCTGAAATGCTGTAAGACATAGAACATCGGTGTGTAGTAAATCTCGTCATTCTCGGTATCCACAATAACGGGTGCAATACACCAGTTATTTGCCCAGTTCGGACCACCTTGGCGATCAAGCACCATATTCCAATCGACCCAACCTTGTACCCAATGGTTCAAACATCCAATGATATCACGAGCATAACGGTTGACCGGTGCATATTTCGGGTGCAGATACCGGTTTTCCTCCTCACGCCAATAATAGCCCCAATCTGTGGCTTCTTTCTCCCAATACCAATGGTCGTTTTTCCATTCAGGAACTTGATTATCAATACAAGCTTCCGTTTGAAGCAAAATCATTTCTGGAGCACTATTGTAGGCGTATTCTAATTCTTCGGGGAAATAATCGTAGGTGCTTTCGTACCAATGAACTGCCATACCATCGAAGTATTTCTTGGACTCTTCGTCCTTGTACATTACATCCGCCCATTCTTGGATTCCTTGACGGTTCTGATCGTAACCTAAAATGATCAAATCGTCTTTGCCATCTGCTTCAAGTTGGGGACCTAAATGCTCATTTACGAATCGAGTCATTTCTTCCGGCGAGTAGTGCATACTCTCCCAATTACCTCCGTTTCCGTGCGGCTCGTTTTCTACAGTGAAGCCCCAAAGGTCTATACCCTCTGCGGTATACGCATCCACATACTTGCTGAAGAACAAAGCCCACGTTGGGTAATATTCTTCCTTGAGTTTGCCGGCACGCCATTCGTTGTTGTCCTTCATCCAAGGCGCTGCGGACCATGGTGAAGCAAAGAGTTTAAAACCCTCTTCACTAATCTTCTGAGCATCCTGAATCATTGGAATGAGGTCGTCGCGATCTTCTTCGATGCTGAAATGTTCGAGATTTAAGTCACCCTCCACGGGTGTGTACGAGTAATTACTTACGGAAAAATCACACGAATTCATGTGTGTACGTGTCAAACTATACGCGGAGCCCTCCTTGGAAAAATAAGCATGCAGCACCTCCATGCGGTTTTTGGGGCTCAACTGATTCAAGTTGTAGGCCGAAGATTCCGTAAAGGCACCTCCGAAACCAATAATTTCTTGACGCTTGACCTCCGTGTTTACCGAAATAGAAGAATGGTTTTCTGTCTTTTCAAAAGCACTTACCTGTTCTAAATTCTTCCCGGATGCTGAAGTTTCAAATACGCTCACTTTCATAGTCGATTCTGGGCTGCAGGCCTGAAAAATCAGGCCTAAGATTAGGACGGGTATATGCTTCGTTTTCATCATCATTTCTTGAATCGGTCTCTAATGGCCGTAAAGACCTCCTTTTTAGTTCTGTCAATATTGACAATTCCCCAAAACTCTTCGTTAGGCGATCCGTCGTAAGGAACACCGCTGCTGTTCGGCGCCCAACCTCCAATATCCTGAATTTCTGGATTACCCGCTTTCCACCAACCGTCGGTAAATGAAAATAGCGTCATTCCTTCGAATTCGTGAGCGTGAGGTTCTAATTCATCAATGATATGACTTACCGCAACCGCCTGAGCACGTTCGTTCACTCCTTGCTCAAGAGAGTCTTTCTCGATAGTCATGTAACTGTCTGCCCCCAACTCTGAGAAATAAAAGGGCTTATCACTTTTCAATCGCCAATCAGCAACAAATGACGCAGGTAGATCCCAACGATACACGTTGAAACCCCACATGTCTAGATGACGGCCGTAGTACATCGCCGTTGAATCCGGAACCTCGCCGTGGGCAGTTGTAACTAGGTGTGTACTATCCTCCGTGTGAATGGCTTCTACTGCTTTTTCTAACGTCGTGTACCAATTCATTAAATCACCTTCAAACCATTCAGGATGGTAGTTGTATTCGTTGCCTAGCTCCCACAAAAAGATCGCTGGATGCGCTTTATATTGTTGAACGTATTCAATATAAGTACCAGATTGAAGATCAAATACACCGTCTTGATTGTAACCAAAGCTCGTTATTACCTTCATTTCACGTTCTGCGAGCTTATCTAAGATTTCTTTTTCTTGTATCGGAACGTACACTCGAATAACATCAATGCCAGCCTCTTGCATTAAATCTAAATCTTGATCTATATGGTTCCAACTGCGTTCAACACTTCCAATGCTTACAGGGTGGTAACATATGGCTTTGAAATACTCCGCAGGTACGTTTTTCACTTGCGGAAGAGGAGCGTCCTCTACACCACACGCGGCAAATAAAACGAGTACACAAAAAGCTACGAGTTTATTCATTCTATTTCTTTCTTTTTGGTGCGCTAACGGTCTGTAAAAGCGCAGTAGTATCTCCTTCAAAAGTCTTCGTAATCTCTTGACCTCCTCTAGTCAGTCCTTCGAAAACGCCTTCATCTACCAAATCCCATAAGCCGTATTTGGCTTGTCCATCCAAGGTGATTAATCCAAAATGATTTTCAGATCCATCTGGATGATTAGGGTCTTTCCATTGCTCGTCGAAGGCTTCGAAATAAAAGCAGCTTATCCCTTCTGCATCAGTCCATTCACGCATGGCATTGTGGTAGATGGCTTGCTTATACTCGTCAGCTGCAAAAGAGCCGTTGTTCCCGTAAAATCCAACGCTAAAACTTGACCAGCCCGTTTCACCGATATGAATTTGCTTGTCAGGTGCAATACCGTGCACATAGGCCTTCACACTCTCGTATTGACCTTGAGCATAAAACGCCGCACGTTGCATCGCCATTAAAACACGGTCGTGGTCAGAAAATCCATTGGCTTCATCCGCTGGACTCTCCCAAAACGCACTGTTGTAATGGGTATCATGGAAAGGATAGGTATGCATACTCACATAGTCCACCGCCATAACCAGCTCTTCCAATTCACGCACATGATAGGCTTCTTCCCCGCCGCCCCATGAGGCGAAATTATCTGAAGAAGTCACCCAAAGGTCTGCCGGTAATTTCCCCATGCGCTTCAACTCTTGGAGGTAATTCACATACTTCAAGATGACTGAAGGGTGAACAAAATAACTGGCCGCCCAATGCACCATGGCTTCATTACCCACAGCAATGATCTTCACTATATCAGGATATTCGTTGGCATAGCGCACTGCCTTTTGAATCTCGCTTGTATTGTTCTCCTCACTTTCATTACTGTGGTCTGGAGCCTCAGAAGTCCAAGCGCCTTGACAATCAATCCAAGCCCCGAGCATAACGTACATTTCGAAGGAAGAATCTTCCTCCTTGAGCGCTTTAATAGCCTTGAGTACGTTGGGTGCGTGTGGAAGTTGTAGGTTGTAAGTACGTAGCAATCGAACTCCCATCGCTGACATGATCTTTAAATCTTCTTTCAGCTCTTCGATGGTAGGTTGCTCGTCCCTATTCTTACCTCGATACCCTCCGTATGAAATCGCTCGGTACGCTGGGTTCCCAAGAATTTCTTTTGCGCTCTTACTCATTGCCATAGGCTCATTCGTAGCATTACAAGAACTCAACATCAGCAAAACTAACAATGCGCCAAAGCCGAGAATTCTTCTTCCTGCTCCTTTCATTCAATCTTATTTCACAACAGATACGGTGATCTGTTTTATGTTGTTCGTTCTACGGAACAATTCAGAAGTCACCTCGGCACTCAAAGTGCTGCCGATTACTTCTTCTGTACCTGATTCAGTGTGTACGACCACTTTGGCTGCTTCAGCACGCTGGTAAACGACAGGGACCTGACAGTATGTGAAGGCCAATCCGCCGCTTGGAACTGCAACCTTGGCTACTTCATTATCTAAATTTACGTACTCGAATTCGCTTGCAGACTCCAAGAATTCTTCTGCGCGAAGAATCTTAGGTACAAAGCTCAACTGGCCGTTTTTAACGGATACACCAAGCTCGCCGAATCGGCTGATCAAATCCTCCTTAACCTGACCTGTCATTCCTGGCTGCTGTGCACCTTTACCGCCCGGTGTATGCGAATATGGATCTGTTGGGAAAGCACCGTATAACTCTGGACTCTTGTGCGCTCCAATACCGGCCAAGATTTCGAAATAGTGATCGTACATGCGTCCAATCAATGTTCCGTCTTCGCTCTGTAAAGCAGCGTTCGTGTTTTCGTAAGCTGCCAATAGGAGCTTACTCACCATGTGCCAGTAGATGGATCCCAAACCTTCGTAACCGAAGAATGTACCCGAGCGACCTGTAAACGACTTGTGGTCGAAGACCTCTTCAAAGATTGCTGCAAGAAGACCTCGGTCGGCTGCCACTAGCTCTGTATATTTCGCAGGCAATGCATCTAAAGCAGCGTGTAAACTGTTTACGTTGTTGAACATGCCGTTGAAGTGGTATACGCCATTTATATCCTTAAGCACGACTGTTTTATCACCTGCCTCAAGAAGTGCTGCCACTAATGTTGAAGCTTCAGCACGAGCTGCAGGGATGCAGTTTTTCGCTGTGAATCTAGGTAGGTCTTTGTTTGGATATAGAATGTAGCTGTACTGGTCTTCACGGAACAATGCGCTCGCTTTCAAAGCATCCAATACATCCGCGCTCTGCGCTGCCGATAAGTACTTCGAACTTAATACCGCAACCTGACCTTCTAGCATTTCTGATAGGTAGCTCACCTTTACAGCATCGCCGTCGACAGTCATCAAATTGTACGCGTGGTACAATCCGTCCCCACGCTTGTTCGCACGAATACTTTGTTCCATATACGCTTTGGCCAATGCCGCAAAGCTGCGAATCTCTTCCGCGCCTACAGTTTCAAAACCACCCGAGAAGCCACTTTCATAAATAGCCAAGCGGTAGGCACTTGCCGGTTCGCCCAAAGCATCTAATACTGCCTTGCGCTGAACATCATCAAAGCCCGATTCGATCAATCCTTCATTGGCCTTCAATGCGGCTACTACGCCACGGAAGAAAGTCGCTAGCTCAGCACTTAGCTTCACATCACCGTTCTCTCCTTCGAGCATACCCTCGAAGAAATCCAAGAATCTACGCAGGTAATACAACGTAACCATACTCACCCCGTTACCTACAAGTGCATTGTTGGCATCGTTCCATTCCGGACGTTGTGTATTCATCCAAATACCGCCCTCCGGAATGAAGTTACTAACCTTAGCAAGGACTGTGGCGAGAATCTTCTCAATGAAATTCACCTTGTGAATCTCAGAGTTTCCGTTCAATAATAATGCACCATCTACCCCTACAGAAGCGCGGCGCTCTTGGATAGCCTCTTCTTCCTTGTGGTCGAAATCGATAGTGTTCTTTGGATCCTTGAGAAGGTCTTGGTATTCCTTAATACGATAAGGAACGTTCGCATACACAAAGTGCTCCTGTCCAAAATACTC
>Ga0255753_1000219_pt1 | contig 73403 bp, 50 predicted proteins | sample 041ome_10_FD_179953 | JGI IMG/M metagenome (GOLD analysis project Ga0255753, IMG submission 179953) | Coastal salt marsh microbial communities from the Groves Creek Marsh, Skidaway Island, Georgia - 041412US metaG (version 2) | ecosystem: Environmental > Aquatic > Marine > Intertidal zone > Salt...
TTCCACCGCGATCTTTGTGTGTCTTTTTTTCTGCAGACAAAAGACGCACGCACGCACACACGAGAGAGAAAAACGAGTGGCAGTCAAATAAAATCATGTTGCGACACGCGTCTGTCACGACGCGAAGACGCTCTTTTGACGCCGTCGTGAACGCAGCGCGAGCGGTAAGTGTGTTTTTAACGCAGAAGAATTTTCATTTTTCTTTTTCATTTCCCGAACTTTTTTTTTTGTCCGAGTCAGCAGTGAAATGAATGAATTCTGTTGGTGTTTGCGCGCTCACCTCTCTTTGTCTTTCTCTCTTTTCTTCTTCTTTTCCATCGCAAAAAAATGCGCAGGCGTACACCTCGAGCACGAACCAAACGCTCTCTAAATCGTTCTCCATGTTCGATGCTAAGTATTCGGATGAAATGCCGTTAGGAAACGTGGCGAAAACAATTGGGACTTCTTTCGGTCCCGCCTTGGATGCGATCGAACAGGAGTACTCTCGTCGAGGCAAATTACAAAAACAAAAAGCACAACAGAATGGAGATATATACGTCCCGAAAATCCCACGCGCGTTACCAATCACACGAATGGCGAAAGATAACGCATTTTTACGAGACGTTTTGATTTACGACGAAAAGAAAAAAGTGAAACCGCGGTTGAGTTGGTACGACCCGTACGACAAGACCTGGGTGCCGAATAACTGGTTTCAAGACGGTTTAGCCGCGGACATGAAGTACTATTTCGGTGGCAACACTAACGAGGCGAGCGATGCAGCCGTAAATGGACGAACTTAAAGAAGAAAAGAATTGTTGTACCTGAAAGGAAACGCACGACGAGCTTGCGCAACAGCGGGCGCGAGGGGTTCTTAAAAGGGTCGAGAAATAAAAAAATATCTCGTCCCAAAAATATCTCGCGCCTGCGCAACCAAGAAGAAAAGTGCGAGTTCCGGAAATATAAATATATAAGAATAAAGCCGCGAAAGAAAGAAAGAAAAAGGCGCTCTCTGTGTTGTATACTACCATTATCGAGAAATAAAAGAGAAGAAAAAAGCGCTGTTACTGTTGTTACTACTATTTACTACAATCACTCTACAAAAGTACCACTCTCTCCCTCTTCCTTCCTCTCTTTTTTTTTGGGTTGTATTCCCCCCCAGCCAGCTCTCCTGCCTTCTCCCCAAATCTGCTGCTTTGTGGTTTTTCCTTTTCATAAAAAAAAGGCTGACTAGGAATTCCCAAATAGCAGCAGTATCTTCATAGTAAAAGCACGCGCGCGATCGATCAACCAACCGAAATTAAAATGTTTGCCGTAAACTATGCCTCGTCTCTCGCGTCGTCGCGAGGCGTTACTTTTACGACGCAAAGACGTCATCAAACTCGACGATCTTCTTCTTTTGTAACGAACGCGCAACAACAAAAACAACCAACGCGAGAAGTGGACGATGATTACAACATAGAAGCTGGAATCGAACCTTGTTTAGTTGGATACGTGGATAAAGACTCTAACGGCGTGGAGATGTATTGCTGCGAACAACCAGACGGGACCTTGGAGTGTCGGACGATGACGCCTGAGCACGAAGAGTGCGAGATTTTCGACGAGAATGGAGATGTAAAAGTCGATTGTAGTCCGAACTTGACAGTTGAGAACAAGTGAGTACCGCGATCGTGCTCAAGTATAAAAAAAGCAAAGGTTAAATTATAATATTTTTTACATGTACACAACAGCACTTTCTTCTTTATCTATAAGTAGTCATCGCTCGCCGGTCTTCGCCTTCTACTCGAAGAAGGTTCGTCCATGCGTCTACTCGCTCTTCTTTCGCGAGGCGCGTCCGAGATTTCTTCGTATTCGTACGGACGGTCCACCGGATCCAGGTACGCGTCAAACTGAGGTCTCGAGCCTCGTTTACCATCGGCGTCCATTCGTTCGTACGGTTGCGTCGGACGCATGAGCGGGATGCCTTCTTTCCTTCTTTCACGTTGTTGTTGTCGTTGCGGTTCTCTCCTTCGACTTTGTTGTTGCTCTCTTTGCCTTCTTCGTCTTTGCTCGTAGCGAATCATCTCCTCTTCTTCGTATTCATCGTAATAGGAAGACACTCTTCGTCCCGCACCTCTCCTGCTCGATTCGCTGTTGTAATAAGGATCTTGTAAAAATGCCTCTTCTTCTTCCCACGGTGTTCCGGCTAATTCCAACCTTTGTAACAAGCTCACCGAAAGTTGTTCGACTCTTTGTTCGCACCCGTCTTCAACCAGAATCCGTTCTCGACCGGCATCGAGCACTTCTCTCACATCGACTGCATAGGTAGAAATAACATCGTCTGGAATAGCTGATATGCCCCACGCGTCGACAATGAGTCGTTTGACAGAGCCATCTTCCGGATCAAACTCGTAGTCTCTCACGCGACCAATGAACGCCCCAGCCTCGGTAATCACGTCGCAACCAATCAACGGACTCAGATTATACGAAGACCATCGTCTTTCAACGGCATTTTCATCGTGAACTAAAACGACGTCGCCGACTTGTCGCAAAGCGGACAATTTCACGTGGTCAACGCCACCGGTTAAAGCGTTTTGACGAATAGCCAACGCTTCGACTGTCCAGCTTTCGGCGTCCACCCACATTTGCGAGCATTGGCCCAAACGAACACCGGAGGTTCTGGTGACGACTTCTTTACCCATCAACTGTGAACGAGTTAACGTGAACACATTATTGTTACTGTTATCTTTGCTCGGCTGTTGTCTATTTCTCCTCCGGCCACCGGCAGATGACGAAGGAGACGCGCTATTTCTCACTCGTCGTTCTCTCATCGTCAGCTCTTCTTCCTCGAGTGCGGAAGACGACGTCGGCCTTCTTGTCCTCGCTCCTCTTCCTCGTCGTTCTCTCTCTTGGCGTTCGAGTTCTTCCAATCCTCTTCTCGTTCTCGGTGGTCTTCCCTCTTCGACGTATACGTCTTCTTCTTCTTCTTCTTCTTCTTCTTCTTGAAATCTTTGTCTTTGTCTGGCCAAAGCATCGTTAGCCACAGCCGGTGGTCGTCGTCGTCGCTGTCCTCCTTCACCAACCCCCATCATCTGTTCCGTCGTCGTCTTTGACTGCGCTCTCGAAACTTCTCGCATGGCGCCATCGATTTCCTCGTTCAGCGCTTGTCGCAGCTTTTCTCGAGAAGAAGAATAAGAGGACAGTTTTTCGTCGTCAAAGACGCCTTTTGCGACGCCGTCGTTCGCCAATTCAGACTTCGTCACGACGACGATTCCTCTCGACGACGGCGATAAAGTCCTCCTCTTTAGCGATCCCACGTTACGGTTTACTCTTCTCCCCACGTTCGCGTTGTTTACGCCGCGCGTTTGTGGTGGTCCGCGATGAAGCGCGCGCGCACTCATTTATGTATTGTTTATTAATATGTATGCGCGCGTGTTTCCAAAATTCAAGGTCAAGTTTGAAGAAATTTTTTGAAGAGAGGCAGAGGCACACGCGGGAATTCTATCCACAAACAAACGTCTGAACGTAACGCTTTGTTTTTTTTTCTCAAAAGAACAGCACGACAACAACAACAACAACGCATTCATTTCTTTCACTTTTTCCTTTCGAAGAAGAAGAAGAAGAAGAAAATGGCGTGCATACAACCGCTCGGTCTCCCCTTGCAAGACATCGTCGGCACGGGCTTTGAACACGAAGGCACGGAGAGAAATCGCTTGGCGAAACAAGGTTGGAAAGAAGGCGATCTCGGCAAGGGTGATTTTAACATCGAGAATGAATTCGAGAAGGAGGTGAACCCGGTGGTCATCGATTACGAGTGCGACGACGACGACGACGACGATGAGAAGAAGAACGAGGACGAAAAAGGAAAAGAAGACGCGTCGTTCTTCTCGACGAACGCGTTTGATTTGAAATTGTACTTGGAAGAAACGTTCGAGGTGAAAATCAAAAGAGTTTTCCAACCGTCCCAAGAAACGTTTTGTTTCGTGACGTTTGAAAGCAACGCGGACGCGAAGAAGATGTGCGATAAGAAAACGATCGAGCTCAAGGAGAAGGAGAAGACTTTGAAGGTGAAAGTACAAGCGGCGAAATATGCCAACGCGAAAGTTCAAAAGTGGCGCTTAAAAGTCCGCGACGCAAAGGCGATGGATGTTCTCAAGCACAAGGACCCAAAAAGCGAAACAACCGCGGGCGAAAGTTCGTTAGGCGTGAACGAATTCGCCTCCGAGGAGGAGCTAAAGGCTTGAGGAGAAGAAGAAGAAAAAGGAAACCACGACGAGGAGTTTTCAAATACTACCTTATTTATGCACACGTGCATTTTTTTTGGTTCTTCTCGGTTTCACTGATGATGATGATGATGATGATGATGACTTCCCGTTTCCTTCTTCGTATTTTCTACTCTCTCTTATTCTCTTTTTATGGATGTGAGATGTGTGGCTCACAAACAAAAAATCTCTCGTGAGATGATGCGAAACTTTTTCAAAGAAAAAAAAAACGTGGTGACGACGTCACTACAGAAAACGCGCTTTCTCTCCCTCTCTCTCATTGAGATCTTAATATTAATATTATCATTTAAAACATCACACAGAAAGAAAGACACGCTTAAACACACGCGCGCTCCATGTCTTCTTTTTCCGTCGCGATGGCATCTTTGGCGACTCCGTTCGCGTCGGCGATGCGAGTCAAAGCGGCCGCGAGGAAAAATTTCAAGGCGGCAAGAAGTAATCCGCTCCAGGCGAACCGACGACGGGGTGCCTTTCTTACTGGCGGCGATTTAAAGCAAAGATCGTCTGTTTTTCGATTGAACGCGATGGATACGGAAGCGCCGTCGTCGAATAAAATCGAAACGCCGTTTGGGACCATCGATTTACCGCCTTTGCCAGAGTTACCAAACTTTGAGTTGCCGAATGCGTCTTCTTCTTCTTCTTCTTCTTCTTCTTCTTCTTCTTCGCAACAACAAGACGCCGTCGCGCAAATCGCGCAAATGTTCGCGAAGACCATGGAAGATTCCATCCCGAAAGATGTTCAAAAGAATGTCTTCAGAGCGCAATACACTGCCGCTGTTTCGGCGCGATTCTTGTTCTTTTTAACGAACGGAGTTGTTGCTTCCAGAGGCGGCTCTCGCGCGGATGTGGACGGCGTCGGCGTAGCGAGCGCTGTGGCGAAGATTTTGTTGGAAGAAAATAACATCGATACGAAACCGTTTGAAGATGCGATTCGACCAATGGTCAGAGCCGCGGATGCGAACTTGACCACCGCCGGTGGTTCGGAGAAAGAGTCCGAAGGCATGACGGAGGAAGCGGCGAGAGATGTCTCTGCGTTTCTCGAGGCGCACATGTCCGCGATTTTGAGCGTGTTCAGAGAAGAAATGGAACTCATCGAAAATGAAGAGTACAAGTTTCCGTACGACATGAACCCGGTCACCGCTCCGTCGTATCAAACGAATTTGTTGCAAGTGTTGAGAATTTCTAGAGACAATATTCGCGATCAGCGACAAAAAGTGCAACCGAGGAGGCAACGCAAAGATGGCGGTCAAGAGCTTTTGAGCACGTTTGAAATCGACGAAAAGAGGTACCCGAAGTACTACGCGCAAAACTTCCACTACCAAACCGACGGATGGTTGTCTAACGAGTCCGCGAGATTGTACGATTTTCAAGTCGAGACTTTGTTTTTAGGCTCTGCGGATGCCATGAGAAGAAGATGCTTGCCGCATTTGAACAAGTATTTGAAGACACAAAAGAAAAACGCAAAGTTGTTGGACGTGGCCACGGGTACTGGGCGTTTCCTCACTTTTGTCAGAGACAACAACCCGGACTTGGAGTGCACGGCGCAAGATTTGAGCCCGTTTTATTTAGCAAAAACGAGAGAAAACCACAAAGCATTTGACAAGAACGGCGGAAAGTTGACGCTTTTAGAAGCCAACGCGGAAGATATGAGCACTCTTGAGGACGGCTCGTTCGATGCGGTCACTTGCGTTTACTTGTTCCACGAGTTGCCGCCAGAGGCGCAAAAGAACGTCGCCAGAGAAATGTCGAGAGTTTTGAAACCGGGTGGAAAGTTGTTCTTTGTCGACTCGGCGCAAAGAGGCGACGGGAAGAGACTGAACATGGAAAAAGAAATCGACCAAGCGTTGGAGAACTTTCCGGTCTTTAGCCACGAACCGTACTACCGAGCGTATTCCGAGTTGGACTTGAAGAACTTGTTCAAAGAATTCGGTGGGTTAGAGTGCGAGGCCGAAGAGTTGGCATGGGTTTCGAAGACTTTGGTGTTCCAAAAGCCCGGTGGGGATGAAAACTCCGCGATGAACGGTGCGAGCGTGACCGAGTTGAGAGACGAGGACGAAGTCGACGAGAGCGTCTTAGCCGCCGCGAACGATTTGAAAGCTGAGATGAGAAACTCCACGGTCGCCCCGGTCGTCGAAGAGACAGAGGAAAAGCCTGCAGTGGAAGAGATGACATGGGCAGGTGAGGCGTCTACCAAGGAGATTTTCGAAGAAGTCACTCCGGAAGTCATCGAAGAAAAGGAGGATGAATAAAAAAGAACCAAGTAGTTCGTTCTCTCTCTACTCTTTTCTCTTCACGCATGATGCATTATCATATTTATTTATAAAACCTATACATGAACATTGTAATAAAATCTTAAACAAGGCAGAACTACAGCTATTACTATCTATCTAAACTATGCAAGCATCTATCTACTCATTGCTGAAAACGCAGGTTCCTTCCTTCACAAGCGCGTAAATACTTTTGCGAAGTCAAAATCGGAAAAGTGGAGCACGAATGCACACAATAACAACGCGCCGACGAAATTTTCAATCCTCACGTACGGTTTAGAGTTATCTTGCGTCCCGTAACCACGCTCGTTATCGAAGAAATCATCGTCGTATTCACTGTTACTGTTATATCCTCTCGATTCTGCCGCCTCTGAAATCGCCTTTGCGTTTGCAAACAACGAATCCATCAACCTCGCCAAGAATTGCACGAACACGTCGATGGACCCTCGAAATCCCAAACTCTTCCAATCTAAACCTCTAGACGCTAATCCTAAGCTTAAATTCCTCGTCTCCTCGAACACAATCGAGGTAAACCGTAATGCCAACAATAACGTGAACACGATTTCGTCTGTTTCTACTTTAAAAACTTTCTTCAACGGCATCAAATACCAGCGCATGGCAAACGCCAGCGATTCCGGCGTCGTCGTGCACAACGCCATGTGTGCCGACTGCAACGCTGTAAACGTCACGCACGCTGCATTCGTCGCAATCGTCACGCCTCTTCTCGTCACATGGATTGGTCCAAAATTCAAAACCGCGTACTTATAACTCGTCGCCAAAGCGATCCCTTCAACGTTTTCTAATCCCTCCAAAACCGCCGCCGGTTCTCTCGGCTGCGTCAAGAGCGGAACACCGTCGCTCCCAATCGCCGCAAACACAAACAAAGCGAGCGCTAACAAACCTAAATTTCTCGTGTGCGACCCCCAAACCTTCCTCGGTAAACTCGTCGCCGACGCCAAGACGAGAAAGAGACACACGTACACTCTCTCTATCGGTTCGTTCGCGTAGGACGGACACAACAATAAAGCCATCAACCACGCCTGTTTCAGTCTCGAGTCCATCTTGTGCAAATACGAGGTCGGAGATGCCACGTATTGCCCGATGGGTACGGTTGGCAGCTCGAGAAACTTTGTCAAAACTCTCTGTTGCATCGGTGGCTTATTATTGTTGTTGTTGTTGTTGCTCAAATCGTCGTCGTAAGCAAATCCCCGCCGCTGCGCTTTCGCTCTCGTCCGGAAGAAACGTTTCTGTTTCTCTCCTCCTCCATTTCTCCTCCTTCGCCCGCTGTCGTCGTCGTCGTCGTCGCTTTGACCCGCGAACACAAACGAAGAAGAAGAAGAAGAAAAAGAAGAAGAAGAAGACAAAACCTTCCTCCTTTCCGGTCGTCGTCGTCGTCGTCTCTCGTCTTCGCGAGAAGAGCGAAGAGGAACAGGAGGAGAAGAACGAGGCGAGGAGAACGCCCTCATTTTCTCTCTCTTCTTCTCTTTTTAGTTGTGAGGAGCTGATGATTCCTCCCGAAAACATAAAAAAGTGTACTTTAGGGTGTCACTCTCCCTTCGAGCTGTTTTTTTCTTCTTGGCGTGCTTACACATTTCGCGACGGGGACGTCAAAAGAAGAAGGACTCACGAATATCCATCGCGTCGCGGGGCACGGAACGACGAGAGAGAGAGAGAGAGCACTTAAAGAGACGATCGCCATGTGGGGTCGTGAATATGCGGTGCATAGTTTTTTAAATAAAGTGAAATTTTAACGATGAGAAGAAAGAGCAAAAACCCAAAGCGGTGTCAGCGTTTATTTCCCGAATTAGTTCGGTCCTCTTCTGCTTCTAAAGACGCCGCGCGTACCGACAAAGGAGAAGATGACGAGCGCGAACGGAAGAGAAAAATATCTAAAATTGGCGCGCACTTGTTGTTGTTATCATCATCCATGCTCGGAGACGACGCCGGGGACGCGGAGCGGCGGAAAAGCGACGAGGTCAAGAAGGCGCGGTTTCAATCAAAATCGAACCAAGAAAAAGAAGAAGAAGAAAGAGAAAATATTGGCAACATTGATATCAGCACCGCCGCGATGATGAGTTCACTCCAACAAACAATTATGTCGACGCGTGGTGGAATCCCCAACGAAGAAGTTGCCCTCGCCGAAGCGCGGAAAGCGTTAACGGGAACGCCTCTGATGAACTTACTGCTGCAGGGGGCGCTCGGAACGACGAGGAGCGACTTGTCGACTTTACGCTCGACTTCCTTATCATCATCGTCCCTGATATCGAATCGTTTCATGAATTTAAGCGCTAGTTTAAACGGTAACGATCATAATATCAATCGTATGCAGTGCGTGTTCATTCAAGACGACGAGTGCAGAAGGGAACAAAAGAGGAGAGCAGATGGAACAAAGAGAATACCCTCGACCGATTTGGTAAACGTTCCGTTTAAATACATCGGACCACACGTTGGAAAGAAATGCTGTCGATCGTGTTGGAATCGTATCTATCGCAACACGGCGGAACGGCCATTACCGTTCGCGTGCGATAAGTGCGGGTTGACGTTCAAGAAAGAACACCTTTTACTTGCACACGTGCGCGTGGACCACGAAGGGAAGCAACCGTATTTATGCTCGTTCCCAAACTGCGAGAAAGGCTTTAGTCGTCCATCGGATTTAAGAAAGCACAGATTAGTGCACACGGGCGAAAAACCGCACAAGTGCGAGTATTGTGACAGCAGTTTTATTTCCTCGAGCAATTTGAACAAGCATAGAAGACAGCACACGGGAGAAAAACCGTACTCCTGTCGAGTGTGTTTGAGAAAGTTTACCCGCTCGATCGGGTTACGAAACCACGTGAACATGCAGCATCTGAAGCAGTCAGATTGGCCATCGATTAGTGGAGAAGAAGAAGAAGAAGAAATTGCCGACGAAGCGAGCGCGTTCAACATTCCAATCCACATTCTCCGCGTCCCCGGCGAAACCACCAACGCCTCTCAGAAAAGACAAGACTCCGAGAGGATACCTCTCTCCAAATCCGAGCAGAGGTTAGAACTCTATTTGAATCTGCTCGCGGAGAGGAACGGACTGAGAGTACCATCAATGCAGGAGGAAGAAGACGTCGTCTTCACGGAATAAGTAAAGTTATTGGTCACAAATCATCGTAGAAGTCACACGCCGCGGCGTCCTCGAGCGTCAAGTTCGAATTTTAATAATATAGAATGAATACTCTGCTCGCGATTCGCCTTTTCTGATGTACTCCTGTACGAGTTCCGCAGCACAAAAAAATGCACACTGCGAGTAAAAAACCAGCAGCAGGCCTGGCCAAAGACGACGAGGACGTCCGAGTGCAATCCACCAACGACGAGGCGACCATTGCGAGAGCGTGCGTTTCACTCCCACATCATCATCATCGAACACCCTTCTTTCTTTTTCCTCTCTTTTCTCTTTCTTCTCGAAACTTTTGGAAACTCTCCGCCGCGCGCGTTAAAGTAAATCTTCTCTCTAACTGTTTCTCTCTCTCTTCTCGCACTCGTAAACGACGACGACGACGACGACGAACAACAGTTCGTGCGCGACCGCGGGTCACTTACCGAACGACATTTGGTCTGCATTATTCGTCAACAAGAAACACGCTCGCAGAAACGAACCGTTGCACAACTTGGGCACATTTTACCGAGTCGCGCACGTGCGGAAAGCGATCGAGGTGTTTTTGATGACGGGCCACGAGGAGACTGGTGAAGACGAAGACGACGAACGCGCGGATGAGGAGAAGGAGAAAAAAGTAAAGTACGCGAAACAAGTGATCAACTTAGGATCAGGGTACGACACGAGCTGGTGGTGTTTAGTTGGCAGCAAAAAATCGTTTACAAACAGAGTGAAATGGTACGATGTGGATTTCGCGGAAGTGATTCGACGGAAGATCAAAACGATTGAGAAACACGAGGCGCTTCGGGAACCGTTGGGGGTGTATCACTTTGAACGAGACGGTTCGGAGTTACGGTCTACAAGTGGGTATAATTTAGTCAGTGCGGATTTAAGAGACGCGGAAGAACTGAAAGAGATGTTAATGGAAGCTCGAGTAGATTGGCAATTACCGACGTTGTTTGTGACTGAGGTGGCGTTGTCGTATTTGAACGGAGAAAAATGCGAAAAGGTGCTGAGAATGTGCGCGACGTTCGATGGAGATAAAAGTAGCGATAGAGTTAGTATTAAAGAAGGTAACGACAGTAATAGACTAGCAGCAAACAGAGCGATCGTATCATACGAGGCGATGCGGTTAAACGACGAGTTTGGTCGTCGAATGTGTAAGAACGTGAGAGAGCAACGCGGGACGCCGTTTTTAGCCTTGGAGGAAGAAAATGGCAGTCACGTCGATTGCGCCTCGGTGGAAGCAATGTTAGTGAAATGTGGATTTGATGCGGTCAAGTGCAGGAAGATGAGTGACTGCCAGGATGTGCTGTTGAGCAGAGAAGAAATATATCGCGCGGAACGTTTGGAAATGCTCGATGAACGCGAGGAATTTAATTTGATCCAATCGCACTACGGAGTGAGCATAGGTGTTCGGGGAGACTATTTCGCGCGAACGTTTCGGCGATGGTTGAGTTAAGTTTTTAACATCATAGCGCATCTAATCTTCAATATTTCAAGCAATAAAATCAACACAATCAATACGAAAAACAACTCATCTTTCAATAATTATATATATATAGTATCAGCACGCGTTCAGTTTGTTGCAATAAAATGCGTGCACACAAGAGGACTCCTCCCCAACTTCCATACGGACGACCGGAGTGAGTGTGAAAAAAAAAGAAGAGCTCTCAAAAATTTTGCCTTTACTCGTACGTCGCCACGCGACGCTCGCATCGCGCGACGATGATTTCGATAAACGAACAAAAATGGTCCGGCGCGGTGCCCGCGTCCATTAGCATGAGACGAGAGGAGGTGTGTTCGATCGCATCACCGGAGCCACACTTTGTGCACATCCCTAGATTTGCGCGCGTGACGGCGTTTCACGACTGGTTCGAGCGCGGGGAAATCCGAAAGTATTTTCAACAGTTTCGGTTACTCGAAGAGGAGGAGGAGGAGGAGGAAGAAGAAGAAGAGGAAGAGGAAGAGAACGTCGACGACAAAGAGGCTTCGCACAGTTCCTTTGGGAAAAGGAGCGGCGGAAGGGATGATAATAATAACGGTGGAAAGGAGAAGAATATTGATGACGAGGACCGCGATGGAGATAATCGCGAGAGACGACGCGGTGGTATTAAAAGTACCGAAAGTAAAAACAAGACATCAACCACCAGTGGAGTTTGGTTCGAGACGAAACCGATAGACGTGGAGCTTTTCGATTCGAGGAGAGGAGAAATGCAAACGAAGAAATTATCGATACCGATACAATGGAACGTTCCGTTTGGAGTTGTCGCGGATATTCTCAGAGCTTTGACGACTCGTGATGGTGCGGGAAAAGATGGTCCCGTTTTTCCGATAGAACTCGTCGCTCGATATTCGCAGAGAGACGAGTTGAGTTTATCGTTTAGACACGCGGTTGGTGAAGACGCGCAAAAAGCGTGCAAGAGTCATTTTTTCAACGCTTTGAAAGAGGCGAGTTTCATACAGACAGGATCAAGTCAAGTGGTGATGTCGATGGGCGTGCAAGTAAGAGATGATTTGTGGGAAAGCACGATGACAACGAGTGCAGCGAATGTTGGCGACGAAAATATCGATAATAAGAGAACTGGATACGAGAAAGCAAAGGAAGCGTTGACAAAGATTCAAAAAGAGGCAGCAAAGAAGGAGAAGAAAATGAACGAAGGAAGTAAGAGAGTGGTACCAATACGGGCGTATGAAGTAGACACGATGCGTCGGGACGACGGAGAAGATGAGGATATCGATGACGGTCAGGCGTTTTGGGAACGGTGTGTGCGATTTTCTTCCGCGCCGGTTGCTCGGAATCTATCGATTGCGGAGTGTTTAGACGACGTCATGTTTCCAGATAACAATACTAGCACGCGGGGAGACAAAAATAGAACCATTAAAATAGAGGGAATCGAAATTGATGAATCGAAACCAGTTGGCGCGTTGTGGAATGCGTTATCCGCACCGGATGGGTTCATGCATATCGTAGTCGTAAATAATAGGAGCAAGTAGAGCGACGTTTTCTTAATTGTTCGTGTACAAAAGCATCAGCGTTACCAATTTACTATTTTACATCATTACCCAAAGGTCTCCTTGTGAAGCCATTTGTCCATTTCATCGCTCTGTGTGTCGCAAATCTTGTCCAAGTACGCTCTCTCGAGCGATTGGACTCGAACGAACCCATTCACGAATCCAGAGGCAATCCATACCGTGTTACCAGTTTTGTTCACCCGAACTTCGTGACATTCCAAACCTTTTTTGATACGAAATCCTTCCTCGTCCTCGTCTTCTCGCGCTTCATGCCCTTCTCTATTCAAACCAATGTTATCGTCTCCGGGCATGAGAAATTCTACGAATCTTTCCTGATCGACGCGTGACTCTCGCATCCCTCCAATTTGCTCAAACGCCGGCCAACCACCTTGTGACTTCCACAAAGCGTCTTTGTTCTTGGACTCTTTCATCCGATATCGCTGTACGGAAGCGGAAACAACACCCGAGTTGGATCCAACGACAACAAATGAGCATTTGTTGCGTGAACCTCGCGTTCCGAACATGCGCGAATCGATGGACCAAGGCGTACCACCAGATTTTTTCGTGTAATCGATGGCTTTATTCCCGGCGTTTTTAATATCGTTTAGGATGCCATCCGCGGCTGGTAACTTTATCCCAACTGTTCCTCCGTATCTAACTTCTTGTTCGTCATCTTCCCAGCAAATGGGACCATCGTATTGTCGCAGTAAAAACTTCCCGTTAAAACCGACGGTTCCGTCGCAACCGTACATGAACGCGCCTTTCGGAAGCCACGCGACAGCGCGTATATCGTCCATCCATTTCTCAATTTGAAACGATTCTGGAAGTACCGAACGAGATCGTAGATCAATAACATTCGCTTTAGCAACTTTATTAGCAGCTATGGCGATGAAATTTGCGGAGGCAAGCCTTTTACGCATGATATCGTCTTCGATGCTCTTTTTGTCCTTTCGGTGTTCGTCGTGGTCTTCTAACGGCGCGAATTCTAAGTCGCGTATCGGTCCCGTTTCTTCCATAGTGACCGTGATTGTTGGCACGTGAGCGAACTGCTTCGTGTTGCTATTATTGCTATTGCTATAGTTCACGTTATTTTCAATGTCATATTGTATGCATCGATGAATATCAAAGACGCACACGCTTCCGTCCACCGTGCCGACTGCTAATCGGCCCGGCGCGCCTTGACTCCACGACAAACTCAATCCTCCGCGCACCGGGTTCTTCGTCACCAACTTCCCTCTGAAAATGCACGCGCTCTCCGCTTTCAACACCACCACGTCGTTCTCTTCGTTTGCCTTCTTTTTCGGTACCGCCCACACTTGCACCGAACCATCGGCTAGACACGCAGCTAAGTATCCTAAAATATCTTTCCTCGCGTCTTCGATGTCTTTCATCTTCAGCTCGTTTACTTTCGCGTCAACCACCAAACGCGATGCTTCGATTTCGTATTCTTTTTTCACTTCCACCTCCTCCATCTCCACGTCTTTGTTTTTTTTCTTTGCCGTCGTTTGCTTGCTCTTTTCCTCTTCCTTCTTCATCTCCTTGACACTCTTCTTCATCGGCAAGTTTGGCAACCATCTCACGCAGTGAGCGAACCCGCCGTCGTGTTCGATCAAGTATTTTAAATGCATTTTTAGTGAAGAACTCGAAGACGCCGTCTTCCCTTTCGTCTTCGTCGGCGTTAAACAACACCGATACACTTGCACCACACCCGTCTCGCCTTTCCTCGTGAATGCGTCTTTTACTTTCACCCGCGCGTTTCTCGACTCTTCTCTCGCTTCCACCGCCAAAAACGCACCGCTCGAAAATTCAGAGCGTGACTTTTCGTCGTCCTCGTTGATGCCGTAATCATCGTCCAACCAATCTAAACTTTCCACCGCGCCACCGCTGTACGCACATGCATCGCCGCGCGTCATCATTTTCCGTCGCTCTTCATCTTGCGCGCTTTTCTCGTTGAGTTTTCGGACTTTCTTCTTCTTCTTTTCGGTCGTCGTCGTAACTGAATTTGACGACGAAGAAGCGAGTTCCACGCACTCGAACAGTTTCACGTCTCGTTGGAAAGATGCTTCTTCTTTTTCATCGTCGTCGTCGGTATCGTCGTTCTGCACCCGTAAACGTACCGAGGACTGGTCTCGCAAGCCGACTTTCTTCGCCAGAAGAAGAGCAGCGTCGGTGGTGGCGTCGTCGTCGTCGTCGGACATCTTCTTCTTCTGCCGCTTTTTTTTGTTTCACACTCTTTTGCTCGTATGAGTTTAGGGTTTTAAGCTCAAAAAAAAATTCAAAAAAGAGAAGAGAAGAGAGAAGCGCAACAAAACACTCGACACTTTTTGCATCCATCGAGCGAAAGAATGTCAGCGGTAGCGGTAACCCCGGGCGCGGTGGCGAAAATTCGCGAGTCCAAAATCGTCACGGACGAGTTGAACGTTCAGGTGCGCTCTCGCTCGTGTTCTCTTTCTTTCTTTCCTTCTCTCTCTCTCTCTCTCTGTGTGTGTGTGTGTGTGTGTGTTGGGATTCGTATCGACAGGGAAGCTTTCAAACTTTCTCTCTCTGGGATTTCTCTCAAAGTTCGTGTCGGTTTAAAAATTTTCTCTCGCGTTTTCAAAAAGAAAAAAGATTCCAACTAACCGAAACCTTCGCGGCTTCTTCTTCTTCTTCTTCTCCGATACTTCTTTACGCTCGACCACCACAGGTTCTCGAGTTTGATGGCTCTAACGATGCGTTTCGGTGCGTTTTCATTTGGATTTTTATCTCTCTTTTACAACAAACATCTCCTCTTCTCTTTTCATTTTTCAAAAACAAAAAGAGGGAGGAGGTCGTTGTTTTGATTTCAAAAATCTTCTTCCTTCCTCCACTTTTAAAAATATATACTTTTAAAAACTCTCTCTCTCTCTCTAGAGCCTTTGGATTTTTACTGACGACATTTTCTCCCGATATTATCACTATCACGCAAAATCACAGCGGCGTACTCAACGACGGCACGAACAAGATGAAGTGCACGTTCGCGAAAGACGCGTTCGCGAAGGCGGACAAGATGGTGAAATCCGGCGCGGTTGTGAAACTCACCGACGTGGTTTTTGAAAACAGCGAAGCGGTGGTGAGGAAGTTTTCGTTCGTGGATGAAAACGCGAGCCCGGAGTTTAAGACGCCGGGCGCGACGACTGGGAAGACGGTTCCTGGCGTGGTGAACTCGAGACGATCTCAGCCGATTGCGAGTTTGAACCCGTATCAGCCGCAATGGACGATTAAAGCTAAGTTGGCGGTGAAGGGAAACACGAGGACGTACCGCAACGCCAAAGGCGAAGGTAAGGTTTTGACCGTGGAGTTGGTCGATAGCGAAGGGACGGCAATTCAAGCCACGTTGTGGAGAGAAGCCGTGGAGAGATACGAGAACGTTTTGGAAGTTGGTAAGTTGTACTACGTCTCCAAAGGGTCTTTAAGACCGGCGAATAGACAGTATTCCACGGTGAACAACGACTACGAAATGTCCTTAGACGGCAAGTCTGAAATCGTAGAGGCGAGCGAAGAGGAGCAATTGGAAAGTTCTGCGAAGAAGATTTTCGAGAAAGCGTTTGAGTTTGTGTCTATCGGCAACTTGGCGAAAAGAGTCAACTCAAAGAGAGCGACGTGCGACGTGTGCGCTGTTGTCAAGTCCGTCGCTGATTTGAGCGCGGTGAAGCGAAAGTCCGACAACTCGGAGATTCAAAAAAGAGAATTGACTTTGTGCGACGAGAGTTCAAACACGGTCCAATTGACGTTGTGGAACGCTTTGGCTACGGAACAAGGCGAAAAATTGAAAGAGATGACGAACCCAGTGATCATCGTTCGCTCGGTTCGCGTAACTGAATACGAAGGAGTGTCTTTAGGTACGCTCGGAAAATCCGAGATGCAAATCTTCGAATTGGATGAAGCCGCGAAAGCGTCGGTAGAAGAAGGAGAAGTTCCAGAGAAAGCCATCGAAACCGCGAAATGGTTCAAAGAAAATGGCGAGAACGCGACATTTAAAACCGCCGCGGAAGGCGCCGGTTTGTCCGTGCAACAAAGAGGCGGTAAGCTCGCGCCGTTGGAGAGACAAACTTTGGTTGATTTCCAACCGGAAGAGATCCCGTCTGCTTCGGATAAGCCGAAGATGTGCATCGTCCCGAGAGCAAGCGTCTTGTCCATTCGCGAAGGCACCATGTGGTACTGTGCTACGCCGGAAGAAGGTAACAACGCGAAGGTTGAAGAAGAGAACGGACAGTGGTATTGCGCCAAGAACCAAAAGACGTACGCGACCTGCAAGCGCAGATACATCATGGGCGCGAAGATTGCGGACGAGAGCGGACATTGCTGGTTGACATTGTTCAACGACGACGGTGAGAAGTTGTTCGGTTACACCGCGGACGAAATGCACGAGTTTCAAGAGAACGATAGCGCCAAGTTTGATGCGATTCTCGCTGAGGCGCGTTTCAAGTCCTTTACGTTCAAGTTGAAGAGCAAAGTCGAAGAGTACAATAACGAGAACCGCCGAAAAATTTTGACGATGAGCATGAACCCGATCGATTACGCCGCGGAGAGTCGATCGTTGTTGAGTAAAATGGGCATCGAGGCGTAAACAGAAACGAGAGAAAGCGAATAAAAGAGTGCGTAGAGAGAGAGAGAGGGAACGAGGAGGAAGTGTGCAGCGAAGGGACAATACCTCAACATATATAATCATATAAAATACTATTATCATTATTATTATTATTATCATCTTCGACATCAGTAATATCATCATAATCACCACCACCTCCGCAATTACCTGCGTGAGCGTTTAATATTCGATCGATGCTTTCTGTTTATCTTAGCGTTGGTTGAGTTAACAGGTATTTTTTAATCAAAACTACAAGGTAACGTATATCAATATTCAGCGTTTCAAGCAACGCGATCAATACAAAGCAAATCATCTCTCAAACTTACATCATTAGCACGCGTACATGCCTCTTTCCCACACACTTCTTCTTACGGAGAGGACGACGAGGATGCTCTTACCAGCGGCGTCTTTTCATCCACCTCATTATCTCTCCTTTCACTCGCGCTGCTACTGTTGCTATTATTACTATTATTCTCTGTACTACCACTACTACTACTACTACTACTACTACTACTATTACCACCATTTTCACTCCCGATATTACTCTTAGGATCCTCCGCGGTGGAGAATATGGCAATCCCTACGGCTTGAACTGCAAAGGTCCCCATGAAAATAAACGCTTGCTCGGTGGTAGAAAACCCACCGTCAAAACCAAATAAACGCACCAGGCCGCATAACAACGCTTGTTGCAACAAAATGACGTTGAACGATCCAGCGTCGATGTATTTCAAAGATCTGTACGCCGAAGTGAACGAACAAAGTATGACAACCGCGAAAACTATATAAATCATCACGTCGGATTTACCCACCGACTTCAAGAAATTGCCCAACTTCTCCAAGTCCCAATCGTGTTCCCATAACAACGCAACAAACGCCAACAAAGCGCCATAAAAACCAAACGCGGTCAAAATCTCGTTCATATACACTCCATTTTCAATCGCATGTTCTTGCAAAACGTTCGTGAGTGAATTGCAAACCGCCGCCGCAAACGCCAAACTATCCCCCAACGCCGGATTTTTCTGCTCTTCCCCGGGGATGTCGTCGTGTAACTCTTTCTCTTCCTCTACTTCGTCTGATACGACCAATAAAACGAGAGCTGCGCACGCAATGCTCGCACCAACAACGTGCCTTCTCGTGTACCGTCTATTTATGAAGAAATACCCCATACAGCACGATATTGGAACCGTCGCGCTGAGAAAAATCGTCGCGCTCGTCACCGACGTGTACTTATACGCCAAGATCGCGGTATAATTCCCACCGAAATCAAACACCGACATCGCAATCAGACTCAGCGCTTTCAGCGTCACACCAAAGCAAAAGTCGTCCTTGTACCCGTACTCCGTAAAACTCTTCTTCTTTTTCTTCTTTTCATCCTCTTCTTCGTCCTTTTTGTTCTTCTTACCCGCTAAGAAAGAGGGCAAAAACGAATACGAGTCGTACTTCTTGTGCAGCGTCAACTTTTTCCCAACCCCGGAGTCCTTCACGACCATATCTATCCTCTGATGTTTCTCCACGTCGTCATTGAAACCGCTCTCCTCCCCGGCCGTCAAAATCATCGGATCGTCCTCGACAACCGCGCAACAACAACAACACCACGCCAAATTAATGCCAAAAATCACGTACAAAATCACGTAGTCGATCAGCAAAGCAACGTATATCGATTTGTTTCTTTCGTTCAGAACTTTGGACAAAATCGCTTCCGCGGCGTATAATACGGCCGTGATGAACGCGTACGTCGCGCCTCGACCGTAATTGTTGTTATTCGATGACGATGACATTTTTGTCGTTTGACGGGGGTGGGTGTTCAACACCCTTTTTTTAAAGACTCTCGGGGGAGACCCCCGCGCCTCGTCGTAAAACTTAAAAAAAAATTAAGAGCTCATCCTGACTGAGAGTGAAGCGACCAAAATTTTCGATAATTTTTGCGATAAAACACAAACCGTCTCGAAAAACGACAATTTTTCAAATTTTATGGAAAAAAATCCCTCTTTCGCTTTTGTTTTGTTGATGGGGAAAACAAATATACAACAAAATACAGTCACCATTGATTTATTTCTCTCGTCCGGGGTCAGAAGACGACGCGAGAAGAACAACGGTTTGAGATCCGCGCGCGCGCACGGAGAGCGAGGGGTTGATTATTTCACGCGACGCTTGCGATGGGGTGCGCGTCCTCGAAGGTTGAGGGCACCTCTCCTTCGTCGTCGTCGTCGCCGGCGGTTTCAAAATTGAATGCCTCGTCATCACCAGCGAACGACGCGAAGAAGAAGGAGAAGAAGAAGAAGAACACGACAGAAACAAAAGAAACGGAAGAGGAAACGATCAAATTGTTCGACGCGTCTGAAAACCATCCAACGTTAGCCATATTAGACGACAGTCGAGCGAAAGACGTCGTGTACGTGTATCTGCAATCGTTTCGCTTGCGACACCAACAGAATGCGACTCGAGATGCGAATAACAACAACACTAGGAAAGGTGAAGAAGACAAAGGACCGCCGCCGTTGAGCGAATACGTGTGCGAGCTGATGATGCGAAAGAAAGCGGGTGGAAGAGGAAGTAAAGATAATAGCAGTAGCCATTCAGAATCGATGGTAGTGGTTTCGGAGACGAACGACTACCGAGACGAGTGGATCTCGTTGGGAACGAAGGAGTTTTGCTGCGGCGTGAGCGGTTCTTTGGTGCCGTATTTACCGCGAGCAAATTCAAACAAGAGTACGGATAAATTGATGAGTTCACTGATGAAACCGATGAATTGCGCGCCAGTATGGCCAGTACCAGGTGCAGTTGAACTGTCCACTGCGTTTAGAGTGAAAGTATTCCCGAAAGATAGAGTTTCCGAGGGAGACCCCGTGGTAGACATAGACGTAGCAGCGAAAGAAGGCGTAAAGAGGGACGAAAGCAAACAAGCATCGAATAGTAAAACAGTCAACGCGCTCGTGGAGGATGCAAGGAAAACATTTTTGGAAGAAAACGGTCGTGCGTCGCCAGATCTCATCAAGAAAAGCATGGATGAAAGCGGTGATACGGACGACACCGAGGAACCGATGGAATCTTTACTAGTCGACCCGCGGTTGGACGAAATTTTCAACGAGAACAAAAAAAGCGACGGATCGCTTGGATGCGTTTTGTTTACGCTCTCCACGCTTTTACCGCCTAGAAACGACCATGAAAATGCACAAAAAAAGTCTGAGGAAGATAACGAAACATCTAGCAGTATAGTGGCAGCAGCAGCAGCAACAACAACGACAACAATATCAACAACAACCACGAAGGACTCTTCGACGTTGGGCGGTCGCCGTGACTCCGGCGAACTCGTCGTACTCGACTCCAAAGTCTGTTACTTCGACGTCGGCTACCGAGGCGTCGTCAGTACTCTCGCCGCGCCCAAGTTCACCGATTGCTTCGAAAACCAAGGCATATCGTTAGACTCAATCACATGCAAACACTACTGCAAAGAGATGAAGTTGGACGCCAAAGCTATTCAGGCGTACACCAAAGGCGGATTTTTATCCGTCTTGAAACTGAAGAAGATGTTAGATCCGAGTTTGTCGCCGTACGTGTCTCCATCGGGTACGCCGAAAAGGTTGTCTTTAGACGTGTTTCGGAAATCTTAAAAGCGCTCGTTTTGTTGCGATTGTAATATTTATGCTTGTATATATTTTGGTTCTCGTGTTTCTCGCAAACGCGCGCGCGGGAAGGCACCGCGCGCGACAAAATCTTGTAATCTTCTTCTCCTCGTTTTGCCCTACTCGTATATTTTCGATATCGTCATAGTACGGGTTTGTTTTCGATTTCAACCGCGTTGAAGATGATCAATACCCCCAACACAAACACTCTCGCGACGACGACTGAGATCACGAAAATCAATTCCCCATGCTTTCGTTCCCATCATCCTCGCGTCCATTCTCGCGCGACGGTGACGATGGTCGTGGCATCGTCGTCGTCAAACTTTGACGCGATGACGTTAACGAACTCTCAACGTCGTCGTCAGAGGAATGCGAATAATAGTTTTAGTCAGCACGTTAATCGGAATATCAACGCAAGCAGAGCGACGGCGAAAATAAGAAGCCGAGAGAGAAAACGATCGTCGTTGGTTTTAACCGCGCCGCGCGCGGCATTTTCGAAAGACGACGAAGATGAACAGCCGTACTTTGATCGACCAACTGCGTTTCCTTCGGAAAATTCAGACTACGTGGCTGTCAATGGTGAAGGCGACCGGGACGGCGCGTCATCGACGGGTTCAGGTAAGACGGAAAAAACGTTCGTGGGAGTACCGATGACTCGCGTGACTATGGTGTTATCGAACGCTTTACCAGTCATGGGTGGAATGGTTTCTCAAAACGTTTTGAACTTGGTGGACGCGGCTATGATTGCTCGACTGGGCACGGTCGCAGTCGCCGCGGTTGGATTGGGATCGACCGCAAATTTTCAGTGTCAAGCGTTGCTGCAAGGTGTTTCAAGCGCAGTACAAGCAATTTCGGCGAGGAGTTACGGAAAGTCAACAACTGATGTGGCGTTTGCAGAGAAGAAGGAAATTGCAAGACCGTTGAACGCAGCTATCGTTATCGTTTTGTTCTTTGGGTTTCCTCTGGCGTGGTGGTGTTATCACAACTGCGCGTGGTTCGTGCCGACGTATTACGCCAGCAGAGATGCAGCGGTAGCGTCGGCAACGGTGCCGTACTTGCGAGCGCGATTATTAGCTGTACCTGCGGTTGGTATCAACTTTGCGTTTAGAGGATTTTGGAACGCCATTCAACAACCACAGGTATACATGAACACGCTGGTCGCGATGCACATAACGAACATCGCGGTATCCTTTATGCTCATTTGGGGGGTGCCTGCGCTTGGAATACCAAAACTAGGCGTCGCTGGTGCTGGTTTAGGGACCGCGTTTAGTGTCTGGGTTGGAACGGCGATGTACATTTATCAAGGCTTCAAAAGAGCGAGAAAGTATGGGTTCGGTTTTTCCTTGCGAAGGAGGAAAGGAGGTGCAGAATTGGACGAGGAGTTCAGTTCGTTCCCGACGAAAGAGGAAATTACTTTGTTGATCAAACAAGCACTGCCAACTGGAATCACGAATGTGTTGTACGCCTCGGCGATGGTGTTTATGTACGCGATCGTGGGCGCCATTAACACCACGTCCGTTGCAGCGGTGAATGTGTTGATTAACCTCATGTTGGTATTAGTTTTGCCGTGTATGGGTATGGGCTTAGCCGCCGGAGCGTTGTCTGGTCGAGCTTTAGGTGCAGGTGATGTGGAAGATGCTAAGCAATGGCCTTGGGATGTGTCTAAAATCACCGCGGCGGGCATGTCTATATTTGGTTTACTCATCGCTTTATTCCCGCAACCTATTTTGTCCGTCTTCTTAACCGACCCGGAAGCTATCCGAGTTGCGACGATGCCACTGAGATTGACCGGTTTGACCGCGTGTGGCGATGCGGTATCATTGACCATGCAAAACGCGTTGTTAGGTGTCGGTGACGTGAAAACCGTCGCTCTAGTCTCTATCCTCGCGCAATGGGCTGTGTTTTTACCCATCGCCTGGTTCAGCGTGCACAAGCTCAACCAAGGCTTGTTATGCGTTTGGGCGATTTATGTCTTGTATAGAGTTGGCGTCGGGATGGTGTACGCGTGGTTGTGGAAACGAGGGAAATGGCTGGACGCTTTGAATGTTTAGTGTTGCTCTATTTCGCGTGTGTTGTACTATTTATCGCATATAAGTATTTGTTGTGTTGTTTAAAAATTCATTATTCTTTCGTGTACAAGTAGAATTACCTAGCTGGCCTTCTTCTCATGATCTCCTGCACCCACCTCTTCCCACTTTCGCTTTTGAAACTTCCATCGCAGCTCGAATAAAACTCCGTCAAATCTACATCTTTATACTCATTTTCGTATTCGCTCGCTTGTAGCAACATCTCCAACTTGTCTAACTCTTTCACCACCCTCGCTTCTCTCGAGCTCCCGTTTTCATACTCCAACCACAACGCCTCGATCGTTTCACCGGCTACATCTCCTAACGCGTGTTTCAATTTTTGCATCGCTTCCACCTCTAACCTATTCTTTTCTTCCTTGGAAATGCCGCAGTGAGGCGTGATGTCTCCTACGATGCTCTCCGATATGTCGTGGACGAGCGCTATGGTGACTAATTTCTGCACATCTAACGAACCTTCTCCTTGTTGTTGTTGTTGTTGTAAACCAAAAACAAAAGCCATCAGCGCGATCCGAAACGAGTGATCCGCCACTGATTCCACCTGAGAGGTAATTTCTGGATATTTCGTCCATCCCGTCCTCGGCGTTCGCTTCAGTTTCCCGACGATGGAGAGAAAATCGATGGTGTTTTTCGTCTGTCGTTCTTCTTCTTCTTCTTCTTCTTCTTCTTTTCCTCCCATGTCGTTGTTGTTTCCGAAACCCAATCCCCTAATGCGTGTATAACCGGAGCACTTTTCTTACTCCTCCTCCTCTTCCTTATGAAACTCTGCTGGCTATCGTCTGTTGTCGTTGAATTGCTTTTCAATGTGCGCCTATCGCGATGCGTGGACGGTGTGATCGAATGATGTGAAATGCAAAAAGCACGCATACACGAGTCCGCGTTTTTTGTAAAGATACACCACACTTTTTTTTTCCAATCGCAAGCGCTCTCAATTATAAATATATAAACTCAGAAGAGGAGAGTAAACATGCGCGAGTAACCAAAAAGAACTTTCCAAAAAGAACGAGGATGACGACGAGTGGTAGCTCTATCGCAGCGGCAGCGGCTGCTGCACTTGGTAGCGGTGGAGCGGATGCGTCGATATCGACTGGTTTCGCTGACGAAAAGAATTCGTTTTTGCAACGACAACAAACGACTTTGGATGAATACGAACCACCGTTCGGTTTGCGCAACGTGGAATCTATCTCCGTTCGGAGATTGAACGTTTTAGATGCGTTTTACGACGATGATAGTAGTAACAGTAAAAGAATTGCCTCGCAACTGAACTCTATCGAAGTATACTTCACGTTGAAACGAATCGTGAAAGATTCGTCCGTCTTTCTCGGGGGTGAAATTGGTGGCAAGTCTTCTCCTTCGCAACACGCGATTCGCGTAAGCGACGATCCGTTGAAAGTGTTCACATCGAAAGCGATATCGTTTAGAAAAGACAACAAGTCTGTCTGCGATCCAGATTGGGACATATTTGAGAAAGAGCAGAGACGCTTTCGAGAGATGCTCGAGAGAGACAGCAATTTTGAAGAAGAAGAAGAAGAAGAGCTCGAACCGGGACTGTTCGAGTTTGCTGTGTACGGGAGAAGAATTAAGGAAGATGCGAGCAGTTCTTCGAACGAGAGCTGCTCTTCAGAAGATGATAGCGACGACGAGACAGAAGAAGATAAAATGAACAAGATTAGAAGACGAAGACTAGGCAGAGCATCAAATGAAGATGCGAAGGAAAAGCTCTTGCACAAAGCGCTCATCTCTTTTCGCCATGTGAAACGAGCAACCACACGATTGAAACAGCTATCGCAAAGTTCTCGAGTGCCAGTGATCGTGTTGAAAGTAAAATCAAGGAGGAGGAACGGGGCGACCACGTATTACGCGAGGGATATTCGAGACGTGAAAGAGTTTGAAGATTTGGACGTTCGAGAGAAGTTGTTGATGAAGGAGGAGAATTTGCACGAGATGTATGTAAATAGTAATCACTGGAATAAGAACAATTACAATGACATGAAAGACGAGCAGAGCAAAGTAGACATCGACGACATTGTTTATGAACCCGACGGAGGCGTTGTTATCACGGATGATATTCTCGCCGCGAGTAAGAAGAAAGGTAAAACGAGCAGTTTAGATGAGCGCGAATTGGCTGGATTAATGTCAACGGTTAAGACGCCAAAGACGACAAAAGCGTCTGCAACGTCGCCTTTTTCGTCGCCGTTTCGCGGTGGTGCTTTTGGAGCAGGTGGTGGTGGTGGTGAAAATGACGGTGGCATCGTAAATGCTTCCTCTCCGCCATCTAAAGCAAGGAACGCGGCTACTAAGAGAGATATCCTCGAGCAAGCCGCGCAAAAGCTAAACTCAGAAAATGCTCTTCAAAGTATCTCGAAGGCCATGCTCGCGAGTGCTCGTCGAGAAGAACTTGAAGAAAAGAAGCGCACACTACGACTTAAACTGGAAGAAGAACTACGCAACGCTCGTCACGTTTCTCAAAAGACAAAGTTTCTGTTCGAGATTGAACAAAGACGAGCGACTTCGGAGAAGAGAGTGTACGAGCTGAAGCGTGCTTTAGAAAGCGGACAAAAGCAAAGCGCACGGTTAGAAAAGTTAGTCAGCGTTAAAACAGAATCGATACGAATAAGACGAGAGTCGCTTATGAAAAAACGTCGCGGATTGGATGAATTGAGGATGCACGTGCAGGGTCCGGATATCAACGGAACCTTACGGCGCACGATTTCGGCACTGCAAAATAGAAGATGGCAGTTGGTTAGAGATTTAGCCGAGGCGTTTCCGACGAAAAAAGTCGGACAGCAATCGGTAACTTCCGCGAGACCGTGGGCTGTATGCGGATTAAAGTTGGATTTAACGGAGCGGTTGCTCGGTCCGACGAGTGATTCGAGTAGGAAACATCGCCACCATCAAGACCAACAGCAGCAAATGCTTTTGCAAAGCGAGAAAGGTGCGACAGAGGCTGGGAATCCGCTCGTTTCGAACAATGCAGGCGATAGTATCGATAACACGAGCAATAGAAATAGCGCCATTGACGCCGATAAACCTGCCAGCAATCCTCTCTTCCAAACTTTAGCTACGTTGTTCGGCTACGAGGACGATGAAGACGAGGAGTTTCTGAACGCTTCTGAAGCCGCAACGAGAGATGGTCGCGCGCGAGGAGAGAACAGGAATACAAATGAGACTGAATACGCTCAGTTTCACTCGTCTTTGGCAAGAGATGACTCCGAAGTTGCCGCGGCGGCGTTAGGAACGGTTTGTTTACTCGTCGCTCGCCTTTCGTCCATCTTTGACGTCCCGTCTCGGTACCCGTTGGCATTTGGCTCATCGAGGTCATTCGTTGGTGATTTGAAGGAGATTAAGCTCGACAACGAGAGCTCGAGCGATTCAAACAGAATGGAGTCTTCTCAAAACGGTGGCGAAGATACTAATAGTACTAATCTCCTCGGTTCTCCACAAAGAAAGAAAAAAACATCATCTTCATCTTCAGTCGCATTGACAAAATGGCGAAGAGTTGAGTTTCCTCTGTTTCTTGACGATCACGCGAAAGCAACTGGTGACGCGCGCAGATTTGCGTACGGGGTGTTTTTGCTGAACAAAAACGTGCAACAAATTTTAGACGCGCACGGTTTAGAATCCAGGGGTCCTCGGAAGACTTTAGAGAATGTGGCGAGACTCTTTCAACACGCAGCAAAATTTAGCAGAGAGAAAACTAATAATTAGAGCAAAACTAGACTTGTACATTAAGTAACATACACAAGCGCGCAAAATACTATCTATCTAAATCTCTAAGAAACAATAAGCACGCTAAAGGGTAAATAAACTAAATTCTTCGAATTTTTCCGTGAACATCAACTGCCATGGGCACACCATTCACGCCTTCGCAGACGAAAGCCTCTCGACGGCTTCCGCCGTAGGCGTAGCTCATACCGGAATCGATCAGAACCAACTTTCCGCCACATATAGAATTCATGCCTTGCCATTGTACAGTGTGTCCAATGACCATACGCTTTACACCTAGCATTTCGACAATTTCTTTAATCTTGTCGCACCCACCGTTTATTTCGGACGCGTCTGGTGGTTCTCGAGTCCAAAACACGCCGTCGCCCCCGTTTATCCAACCTGGCAGTTGGCTTCGCTCCTGCCAATTGTTCCCGGACATTTGCACTCCCTTGCTGCTATTTCGGTAGTGTTCGTTAATTATTTTATCTAAACTCTTCTTATTTGCATCGTTATTATCGTAATCCTCGCTACGAATCTTCATCTCTCTCAAGTGTTCCGGCAACACTCCGGCGTGCGCAAACGCCGACTTACAATTCCCTTCCCCGGCGACGGTAACCACGCTTCCAAACTCTCTGATTTCTTTCCCAAACGCCTCATTCGGCGCGAAAAGCTTTTTCCACTTCAACAACCCAACTTTTTGCAGCGCTTTCGTTCCTATGGTAGAATCTGGATGAATCTTCTCCTGCTCCCCGTACTTATCCATTTGCGCTTCGCCGAGCGCGACCAACTCCTCCTTCGCGATGAATCGATAATCCGCCTGTATCGCCATCAACTCGTGATTACCAACCAACAACCGTACTTGCCTTTTATCCACATCATCTTCTCCATCTCCCGACGAAGACGACATCAAAGCTTGATTCCTGATATCTCGAATAAACTTAAAACTCCCAATCGAATCCCTCCCTCGATCGACGACGTCTCCCGTTTGCACCAAGATGGTCTTCTCGTTTCTCTCTCGCATCCATCTCACGTCCTCTCCTAAAACTTTATCCGTAGCGCCGGTGGCAAAAAGCAACCGTCGCAAAACGTCTTCGTCGCCGTGAATATCCCCAATGGCTATAACTTTCGGAGCTCCTCCTCCTCCTCCTCCTCCTCCTCGCGACGATGAAGACGACGACGACGACGACGTTCTCTTCTTCGTCGGTTCTCTCGCGTACAACGAGAACACGAAGAGGAAAAAAATGAGTAAAACCATCAGCGCCACGACATCTTTCCAAGACATCATCGTCGCGTTTCTTTTGTTCTTCTTCTTCTTCTCGTCCGCGGTGTCGCGCCGCTCGCGTCGTCGTCCGAAGAACGCGTCTCTTCTCTCGCTCGTCTCTTCTTTCTTTTTTTTTCGAGCGTCGTTTACGTCGTCGTTTACGTCGTCGTCATCATCTCTCTTCTTCTTCTTCCGCACGCGCAGGCGAAGCATGTCGTTTGACACACACGCGCAACGAAAATGAGAAAAAAAAAGAAAGAAATAAAAAAAAGTTGAACAAAAAAAAAAAAACAGCACAAAAAAAAACGAAAGAAAATAAACTATATATCGTAAACATGTTGCGAAGAGCCTTGAGCCAAGTGGCGAGACGATCGTGCCAACCATCCGTGCGTCGTTTAAAAACCTTCGTCGTTTCGTGGCATTTTGGTGTCTGTTCTTTTTTATCGTCACTCGCGCGGACACGGAGAGGTTTCTTATTATTTTACGCGGTGTGAATCGGATCGCGGAAAAAATTGTGTCTCTCTGCCTCTTCTCTCTCCCTTTAACGAATCGACTTCTTCATCTCTCCGTGTTCTCTCTGTTTATATTTTCAAAAAACGGAATTCAACAGGTATCGAACCAAGTATTAGTAGAAAACGTGCCGTCGTCTTTGTTCGCCGTTAGGGCGTACGGCGCTTCCGGAGGCTTCCTCGATAAGAACCTCGTCAACGATCGCATCATCTCCGTGGTGAAAAATTTCAGCAAAGTGGACCCGGCGAAAGTCTCGGCGACTTCGCACTTTGGGAAAGATTTAGGTTTGGACTCGTTAGATACGGTTGAAGTGGTGATGGCGATCGAAGAAGAGTTTGCGATTGAGATTCCAGACGCGGAGGCGGATAAGATTTTGTCGATTGAAGAGGCGAGCGCGTACATTGCGAGCAACCCGGACGCGAAGTAAAATACGCTTTTGCACTTTGTGTTTTTGGATGGATGGTGTAGAGAGAGAGAGAGGGCAAACCGCAACTCGACAAACTTCTCGCTCGCTCGCTCGCGAAGAAGGTATATAACAAACTTTGAACAACTTACTTTTGTGTGTAATCTGATATTTATATAATAAAAATACAACAATTTCTACTCTTCTCTGCATTGATATGAGCGTGTCTTTATGCTTGACTGTTTACAACAAGTGAGAGAGAGAGAGGAGGAGATGAGTTTCGCGCAGAGACCTTTTACATAAAGCGTTCACGCGAGAACCATAGTATCATCTCTCTCTCTCTCTCTCTCTCTCTCTCTCATTCTTTTTCTTTCATTTGTTTAGTAATAAGTTACTGGTAGCTTTTCAGCTAACTCCTTCTTCTCGTTTTGCTTGTGATATTTATCTGGACAAGGTAGAGACGTTATTGTTGTTGTCGATAATGTCGTCTCTCAAATCGCTCGGCAATTTCAAGGATGTAAATAATATCAACAATCTTCGTTCATTCGGCACAGCCCATACAAAACCCAACTCGGCGCCACCGGTGAGCTGTCCTCCTTTACCGTCCAATACCAAAAGCTCGCCGTCCGTCCACGACGCGTCTTCAAATCCTGGTTTTGCCACTCTTCCTTGACCTTTGTAGCGCGCTACAACGCCGAGCTCCTCGGGGTAAGTTTGTAAACCGTTGACTGTGAGTTTCGGAAGCTTGTTTTCTTCGTCTATTTTCGCGCGAAAGGATGCCGCACCGGCTGGAACATTCGCGTCACCGGTAAGTTTAATGCCAGTGATACAATTTGAGTCTTCGCCTAACTCGTCGCCGTAACGTCCGCGAACGATGCGAACGATTTCCGCACCGTGCGGGCCAAAGGCACCAACGTAGAGGCGATCGAACGGATCTTTAGAGCTTTGCGTAGCAACATGATCTGGAATGCGTTCGAAACGAACAGTTGAAGCCGCGATGGATCTATGATGCGTTTCTTCAGTTTCCTCTTTTACATTTTCGGCGTTGATACCAAGAACGTCGGTATCGACGGACAAGCCCTCAGATGTAAGAAGGAAAGAGGATTGCGATACTCGCGTGCACTCCGCCGGGACTCTGACTCGGTCGTACAAGCTCGGATCACCGTATAAATCCTCTATAGATTTCATGCGGGAATCAAATCCACCCTCGGACTCAACGATATCGGACTCATCGAAGTCATCAAAGTCGTCGTCATCGAAATCATCTTCGTTGGCACCATCGAACAATGCATCTCTCAACGCATCACCTCCAAATCTTTCCAATTTCGCCAAAAACTCCGGCGAGTCTGTTCGAAGCTTGCGATCGATACCACTCCATCGCTCGAAGAATTCTTCTTCAAATAGGGAATCCTCGTCAGAGACGTCCGCACTTTCATCAGCCCGGAGCGCATTGAGTAAGTCTTTGCCATATTCATCCAATGTACTGTAGTCTTCCAACATTTTAATAAGTTCTTCTCTGCTTGGAGGATCCTCTGAAGTAGTGCTTTGATCGTAAACGTCAAAGATAGTGTTGATGACATTATCGAGCTCTTCCTCTTCCTTTTTCACGCGCTCTTTGTCCTTTGCAATTACTGCGTCTCGAATTTCTTGTACCAACTTGAAGCGTTCTAGTCGTCTCTTTTCCGCTTCCGCATCGGTGTCTGCAGGAGTTTCATCAAGGGAGTTTGGTATCTTTTTCATCTCTTCGCGCAATAGGTTCACGTTCGTGAGTAAATCTTCTTTCAACTTCCTTATGCGCTCTTCGTGATTGACCAGTTCCTTCTCGTGAGCACTGAGAGACGCTTTAGTCGAAGCCAGTTTGTCCTTGTATTCTTGCAAATCTGCGAGTAATTTTTTCTTCGTCTCGTCGTCGATGGTTTCAGGGCCCTCGTCATAGTCGTCGTCGTCCGTTTCTCTTTTCACCGTAATTTTCTGGCCATCTCCGTCCGCATCGTCATTTAAATCAACAACTGGGATTTTTCTGAACGACTCCACGTAGTGAACTCTCGCCGGCTGCGTAACAAATTTCATCTCCTTCGACTCCTCATCATACTCTTCACGAACGTGCATCTCAAAATATGGCGTCCCAAACGTTTGGTCTTTTACCGAATATTTGATTGCAGCGACCTCTTCCTCATCATCATCGTCGTCGCCGTCGATATCTCCTTCATCGTGTTTCTTCTTGTATTTTTCGTATTGCGTGTCGAGAACTTCCTTGAGCTCGTTGAGCTTGCCATCCTCTGGCATGTCAGACGCTGAGGAAGCCCAATTTTGTTGCGGCTTTTCAAACGTGTCTAACGGTGATCCATCGTTAGCGTCCGCCAACTCTCTCGCGGTGAACGACGTTCCAACCAAACGTCCACGTCTGACCGTCACGTGAACAATCGTGCCTTTCGTGAACTTTTTTGGAGGACTGGACGATTGCTTCATTGCCTTCGTTGCAATCTCCTCTCCTTGTGCCGATTGTTTGTACACCAACTGATCACCATTCACACCGTACGCAAAGTCGTGCATTTTCTCGCGTTCGATAGAAAAAGACTTTAAATAGTCCGTGATATCAACTCCGTGCCACCAACCGAGTAACCCGGCTCCTGAATCTCGAAATTTTGCCGCCGCGCCGTAATCCTCCGTTTCCAAAGCTCTCAAAAAGCCTCGGCGAATTTTCATTGCCGGGTCAACTGTTAATGCTGCTTCGATGGCATCTCGAATCGTCGACGCGCGAGTATAATCCTCAACATCGATGGCTTCGGCGAGTTGTCCGTTAAGCGCGATTAAGGCTTCGTCTTCCTTTGCTAATTGGTCAAAACGCTCGTTCCATTTCTTCCAATCGGAAACGGCGTATTCGTCTTCCTCCTTGTCTTCTTCCTCAAGATCCTTTTTCATCTTGTTCGTGTTACTCCCATTCGCTCCCGACTTCCCGCCGATGAAATTCTTCGACGATTTACTACCACTCTTCTCTATTCTTCGCTCTGTTTTTACTTTGACGGACCCACCCGAGGTTGTCGCCTTGGCGTCTGAGTCGTTCAACTCGAGCTCCAAGTCAGACGCCTCAAACGGTTGACGAACGAGAATCGTGTTTGTGTCGTCTTCATCTTCGTCGATATCGTCGCTATTTTTCTCCTTTTTATTACTCTCTTCTTTTTTGGAGGCAGTCTCTCTCTTCGCTTTCGCCACCGCCGCCGCCGTCGCCGGGTTCACCCTTCGTCTTGCCACTCGCTTATTCTTTTGTTCCTTGTTGTTTCCGTTGCTTTTGTTCGTGTTGTTTGAGTCCCCTGTCGCGTTGTTGTCGTTTCCCTTCTTCAAAGCCATAAACTTCGGAGAAGAGCAAGAGACTCCATCGATGGAAGATTTTCTCTCCGTCGCGCCTTTGAACGCCTCCGGCGCGGAGGACGAGGATAAACTCTCCTCCTCTTCCACACCATTATTACTATTATTATTCCCTTCTTCCACCTCGTCTTTATTGCCGAACGAATCTTCTCCAGCGACGGAATCTTCCTCCAAACCAAACCTCGCGAGTCGATTTCTCCCTCTCCCGACGGATTTCCGCAACGAATGTTTTTTATCGAGCAAGCCGTTCGACGTTTTCGGTTGATTTGCCCGCGCTATCGCGCAGGAAACCATCGCAAAAGGAGTCGACATTTTTCTCTAATTCCGGTAGTTATTTACCTGCTGCGCTTTTTTATACCGCTTGAGTTTTGCCTCTCTCACTTCTCCCTTACGCGACCAAAGCGCGACGAATTAAATAACTGGAAACCAATAAATAATGCGCGCGTCGTGCGTATATCAATCGGTTAAATGTGTATACGTGCGAGCTATCCAGTTGTTTTATGGAAGTAAGTTCGCGTAATTTATCCTTTTTTTTTGCCCCCCCCCAAACTTCTTTCGCGTGAAAGATGCTTTTGTGAGAATAAGGAGATGAGACCTCGAAAACTTGCAAAAATACGAGAAGATTTATATTTTGCGTTTTCTCTTGTGACTTCTACGAACGTGTAAATATAAACGGCTCTACCAATGCTACTGCTGTTGCTATTGCTACTGGCACTACTCTTACTGCTGCTGGTGGTGCTATTACGCGAATAAACTCGGCGCTTTCTCCATCAGCTCGCTCAAAACGGGTTTATCTATTTGAATGAATCTCTTCGCGATTTCGGCTCCGTTCTCCTCGGCGAGCGTTTTGCCTTTAATCAAGACGCCGGTGATGTTGAAGTTGTCTTTCGCAGAGACGAGATTTTTGAGCGAGTCTTCAAACATGAACACCTCGTCGTCGTTTTCGAACGGTTTTTGGATGGTGTTGTCTTCCATCTCTTCGTTGTTGTTGTCATCGTTCGTCTTCTTTCGCATCCTCCGCTGAATGTCTCGTAATACTTTGCTGAAGGCCTCTTTAGACGGTTTGCAAGTGTCGCCCATAAAATCTGCGCCGTAAACGTGATCGAATTGGTCCAGTATGTTCAAAGTTTTCAACGCCTGTTTCGCCTCTGTCTCGGCGCAATTCGTCAACACAAATTTTGGAAACCCGGACATCTTTTCTAAACATTCTCGCACCATCTCGTCTGCTTCGAGGTGAAGCGAGCAGTCGCCTCTCGTGAACTCCCAATACTCTTCCTTTTTAAAATCTCCGTGTCCAAGCACGCGCAGGCTTTTGAGCGTTTGGTTGTAAATCGAAAAAACCTCTCTCCAAGTCGCTTTCGCCGTGGCGATATCTTCGTAGCCGAGTTCAGATACCATGAACTCAAATACTCGCTCTCGACACGCGTGTTCGTACCTGTTTGTTAAAAAAGAAAAAGTTAATTGAAAAAGAATAGAACTTCACGAGAGAAGGCGCGTACCCATTTTCGATCGGATATAAGCACCCGTCTAAATCAAACAGCGCGAATTTTACTTTCGGTGGTGCGGTGTTGGTATCGTTGCTTTTCGTCGTCGTCGTCGTCGTCGTTTCTCCCATTTCCTTTCGCGGTTTAAATACGTATGTGCTGTGAAAATCTGGGGAATAAAGTAAACAAAGAAGAAGAAACGTGCTCACACAAATGACAATTAACAAATATGACAATTAACAAATATAAAATAACACGTAACAATCATAATTTAACACCTCGGAAACTCCGAACATACATTCACGTAATGTGTGCAGATGAGTTTTTATATGTATGCACTTTTATCATTAACTTAACTTTCGTTTCGGGAGTTCGTTGTGAATCCATATCCCGACTTCGATGAACTCTTCGAAGTCGATGGAATCGGAAAGATCCTTGTCGAACTTGTCGAATATCATTTTGAGCACCTTTTCTGTCGATTCGATTTTTAAATCAGTCAAAAGAACGCGCATTTCGTCTTTATCAAGATCGCCTGAGTAGTCGGAGTCGTACTTCAAGAAATCGCGTTTTGATTTTCGCATTTCGATGGACTCGCTGACTCCGAGCGCGATGGAGCAAATGAAAACAAAAAGCACAGTCAGCACGAGATAGACGTCCATCATGGAACATTCCCACTTCTCACGGATACATACTTCGTTTTTGATTGCCAAGCCAAATGTTGCGACTGCTCCGAGCGAGAAATGTGCCAGTTGAGCGCACATGTTGTCTTCTCGCTTGGAATACGGGTGAGCGCACGCCAGAAAAAGAAGGAAAAGAGAAGACAGAAAAATCGCAACGTACAGCTGCGTGTCGGAACCCGGATCGACGAATATAACCACGGCTCCGAGCAGAAATTTTTTGATGATATCCAAGATTTCCCAAAACCACCACTCTTGTTTGTAATCTCGATAAATCCAACCGTACGTCTTTTGGTTGTAGGCGATGATATCCTTATGCGTTTCCGCGTATTCCTTCGAAAGCTCTGCGTTCTTGATGTGACGCATACCTCTGGCCATGACAGTCAGAAACAAGACTGGTATGCCAATCGGAAATAAGATGACGAAGAAAATTGCACCACCTCTAAAGTTCTTGTATTTATCGTCTTGGCAAGACGTTTCGATAGAATATCGAATAAAAAGATTGTCATCGCCGACGTCTTTGCAACTGAAGTATTGCAGCACCGTTCCCGAGAGGGATGGATATATCAAAAACAACAACAAAAACGAGCACTTGATCGCGTAGCCGAAATATTTCCGCGCCAAAGCTTCTTTTTCTTTTGACCCAGACACAACTTTCCACATTTTTTGCAATACGTATCTCACAAAGAAGAACGCGCACATAAACACGATCAAAATCATAGGGGACACGGTTGCGACCGTGAACTTTGAGTAAAAGTCGCGCGTGAAAGCGCAATCCAACGGTAAAACGCGAAAGTCCAAACTGAACAGTTTAAGGGCCTCAGTCATGCGAGTAAACTCTTTCGGCCACGCGACGGCTTGCAATTGAGTCGGCCAAAGCACAAGAATTTGACAGAATCCAACAATAATTTTCACTTTTGTTCGCATGGTATTTTCGCCGTTCCATAACATTTCACCGAGGCGATATCGTGAAGTGTTCGGAAGCCTTGGGCCTTCCTCTATTCGCTGTTTTAAAGTCTTCTCTGGAGGAATGTACTGCAATTCTTTATTTCCATCTTTTATTTCACCCTTGAAGATATCAAACCTCAATCGGTATTCTCGCCGCACGCTGCTCCGAAAATGATCAATCTCCTCGAGCTTTTCAATCACGGGTAGGAAAAAGACGAGAAGAAACGTAATTAAAACAATTCCCACGGCAGAAATAGCAATCAACTCGTTCGAAAACATACCTTTCACCTTTCCAGCTTTGCATTTTGTACATTCTAAGTTGTTTTTGTCCCAATAGAACTCCTCTTTGCATACCCCGCACAGTGGCCCGGTTGAACCCTCCTCGCATCCATCGCCGAAAAGGCCGGTGGCATTCATGGCGCATACATTTTTCTCAGTGCACTCGAGCGCTTGAACCTCCGGTTCGAGTTCATACACTTCAGCCTCTGTGGTTATCACCTTAGATAGCACAGCGGGAGCGTTCGAATTTGCAGGAAAGTTCCACGTCCAGCGATCGAATTTGAAGCGGTAATAATTCATGAGAATTTGCACGGGTGCGCCGTTCGCAAACTCGACGCATTCGCTCGGGTATTCTTTCAAATTGGAAGTCATATCCTGACAATATTTGATCGGAGAGATGCACGGAGACACAGACAAGGACGAAGAGATGGTATAACTTTCAGGTAACATGCCAGGAAGTCTCAAATCAACCAAACCAGGGATGCATTTACACATCAGTTCATCTTGAGCCTCCAAATTGCTCGCGTCCCTCGATAACGCCGTATTCTTGGGACACGGCTCGCAAGTTAAAGTCCCCTCTGATATTTTTTTCACGTAATAGTTGTCCACGCAACCGATGGTGACTTTTGATTGGCCCGCGGCAATCACACCATTTTGCGTTTGTGTTGAGTCGTATTCGTATTCATCGCTCAGCACGTAACCGTCCACTGGCGCTACGGAGTATTCGATTTCTCCGACTTCAGTAGCGTACGCCAAGAACGTTGTCATTTTCGAATCCGGATTGAGTTTCATTACGGCGGAACCATCGAGACTAGAGAAAACTATGCCAGACGCGATGAAAACAACGGGTAACGTCTTTGTGTCCGACCAGACGTATTCTCCAGCAGAGGTTGTAGCTTTTACGCGTCCTTTCGAAAAGTTGGAAGGAATACCCTCGAGATGCAACGGAAAATTGTAAGTGTTCGTCGTGAATAATACATCGTTCTCGTTCACGGTCGGCTTGAAAATTTTCTTTTTTCGCGCGAAAACTTGGAACGTGTTCACGGGAGCATTCGTCGAACGGTAACTCGTATACCGAGCGGTTGGTTGATACTTATTCCACGTGTTTTCCCCAGCCAAGGCGACTCCCGTGTGCACGAGCTCAAAAACATTTTGACCCGCTTTCCGGGGAATTGCAAGAAATTTAATGGAGGTAATCCCGGGTTCAAATCGAATCGTGCGGTTGAAACTGTAGTTCTGTTCGGGGTACTCCGTTTCGTCCAATAACGCAAAGTCACCCAAGTATAAATTTTCGACATTTTCAACCGTATCATGACTTGCCAGTTTTCTTCCCTTTCTCGTCGCCACGGAGGGGCTTCGAAAAGAGTTCATGCCGATTTGAAAGTCAAAAAGTTGGTTATCCGAGAATCCAACGCCCTCGGAAGTTGGAATTGCGCGGGGAATCCGAGCTTCTACGACGACCCATTCGTTTACTAACGATACTCCATCGTAGGAAATGCCTATAGTACTGTCCAATTCTGCCGTCTCGTAAACTTCATCGGGCATACCCAAAGATCGAAGATGATAACAGCAGGTGAAATGATTCGAGCCGGTTTTCGTCGGCACTTCGTTCGCTGGAACGCTTGAGGCGGATTGCAAAAAATTTTCAGCATTCGGCGTCATCGGCGTCGCGACAACAAATCGACCAAACGCATTTGGAACTCTTTGCATTGACCTTCCTGCCACGCTCGCCGTACCGTCCGTGTAAGGAAGAGTATCGATGATGTAACCAGTTTCCGTGTATAACGTGCATCCTTGCTTTTCGCGCAAGTCCCAGTCGTACCCTAAGGTGATGGAACCATCGGTGTCGGCGCTTTTAGAACAGAATAATTTGTAAGATTGAGGTCCTATGGTGGTCCCCGAAGGAATGATGTAGTGAATACCATCGTTGACGTGAGCCACGGTGCTCGGTCCAGCGCGAGCGAGAACGAATCCAGACAAATCTACCGTCGTCGACGCGTCGATGTTGTACAACTCGATGAAATCACCACCTTCGCACAAATCTATGCCGTTATCCGAAAACTCATTAATGACGACGGGTAGTTGCGACCAGTCCGAGTTGTATCTCCCCGGCGATTTCGGCGCGAGCGCGAAATCCAAGTCTTTTCCGATTGGAAAAAAATCGTTATAAAGCACCGTGGTCCCGTACGCGGTGACTGTGTTCGTTTCCGTTGGGTCGTACGTTCGATATCTTTGCCACGAATAATACTCGTCCGCATTACCGACGGTTCCTTCGAGAACGATGCCTGTTTGGTCGATTACGACGCCCGCGCTCGAGACGAGTTTATAGTTTTTCCCGGCAATCATACTCCCGGCTGGTAAAGGGTCGGAGTACCAAATATCTTCCGTCAAGTCACCGACGCAAACCAGCCGCGCTTCTCCAGCCTCGATCGGTTTCGTGAAATCTGAAAACGTAAAAATAACCTCATCGTCCGCCGTAATCGTCCATCCGGCCAAGTCGATTTTCCCTTCTTGCGCCATGAACAGCTCGAAGAAACTCGTGCCGTCGAGACACGTTGCTTTGGTGCCGATCTCTGAAATTATCAAACCATCCGCAATTTTCCAGTGCGCGTTTGCTTTTTCCACGACTGTTGACAAAAACAGCGAAAGAAACAGAAAGAACCAAAAAAGCGACGAGATGAAAGGAAGAACGCGACGACTGTTCCGCATCTTCGCCGTTCTCGTCGTCGTCGTTCTCGTCGTCGTCGTTCTCGTCGTCGTCGTTAACATTATGACTCCAATTTCATAAATTCCCTCTGCCCGGACCTTTTTTAAAAAGATATCTCTGACTGTGCATCTTTTGTGTCGACCTTTGTTGTAAATTTAGGGTTATTGTGAAAAAAACAAGAAGGAGCGGTTCCACACCGCAAAAGAGGATCTTTTCGATTTTTTCTTTTTCGTTCCTCCGCACTTTTCTTCGCATATAGTTTCTAGTAAAACAGCACATTCGAAAAGGTAAACACACGCGTTCGTTTTCGTCTTTGCGCTGCGTTTTTGAGACGCGAGGAAGGATGATGCGATCTGATCTGGAGAAGATGAAGAGAGAGAGAGATCTGGCTTTTCTCGTCTCGCGTCCGCGCGCAAAGTTTACGCGTTTCTTTGATTTTTTATTTTTGTGGATTAGTAGTAGTAAAGCCCCTGGCGCCGTCTGTTTTGGAGTTGTTTGCGCAAAACATCATCGCGCGGTTCGCGTGAAACGTCGCGCGCGAGCGCTCGATCGATCGATCGATCGATCGATCCGGTGTTATTTATCATTCATCGTAGTTTTTCTCTTCGTCCGAGGATCTCGTCGACTGACCTCTCTCTCTCTCTCTTTTTCTTCTTTTACGATGACTTGAACACACAAACAGAGAGAGAAAACATCAGATGTCTTCTTTCCGCTTACCGCTCGTGAACCGAGACTTGTACACGCCGTCGGCGCAAACGATGGAAACGTTGTTGACGAAAGAAGTGACTTCGACTTCTTCCTCCTCTTCGTTCAAACACCCGGCGTTTACCGCGTATTCTAAGAAGGAATACGGTTTGGATTACTTTATCCGTGGTGCGCTCGCGGGCGGTATTTGCTGCGGCATCACCCACGGCGCGTTGACGCCGGTGGACGTGGTGAAGACTCGCATGCAATTGGATCCGAGCAAGTACAGCGGCATGATCTCCGGCGCGTCGAAGATTGCCGCCGAGGAAGGTGCTGGCGCGTTGTTGACTGGTTTAGCGCCGACGTGCTTTGGTTATTTCGTCCAAGGTTGGTTTAAGTTTGGCGGCGTCGAGTTCTTCAAAATCAAAGCCGTCGAAGCTTTGGGCGAACAAAAAGCTTGGGATAACAAGACGAACATTTATTTGGGCGCGGCGGCTGGTGCGGAGTTTATCGCGGACGTGTTTTTGTGCCCGTTGGAAGCGACGAGAATTCGATTAGTGTCCAACCCGTCTTATGCGTCGAGCATGCCGGGGGCCATGGCGAAGATGGCCAGCGAAGAAGGCATCGTCAACGCGTTTTACTCCGGTTTCGGTCCGATTCTCGCGAAGCAAATTCCGTACACGATGGCGAAGTTCGCCGTCCAAGGCGCCGCGGCGGACGAAATCTACAAAGCCATGGGCAAAACCAACAAGGAGTGCTCCGACTCTGAAAACTTATCCGTGTCGTTAGGCTCTGGTGTTATCGCCGGGGTTTCTGCCGCCATCATCTCCCACCCGGCGGATACTTTGTTGTCTAAAATCAACAAAGCCGGCGCCGGCGGTACCGGCTCCATGATGTCCCGTTTAGGCAACATCATCGCCGAAACTGGTATGGTCAAGTTAGCCACGCAAGGTTTAGCCGCGAGATGCGTCATGATTGGTACCTTAACCGCTGGTCAGTTTGGTATCTTCGACGTCGTCATGAATGCCTTGGGCGCGAGCAAATTTCACTTCCACGACCCGAACGATACCAGCGGCGGTCACTAAAAAAGAAAAGAGAAAGAAAACGAGAGAGGGCGCTCTCTCTGCACAGAGAGAGCCGTTCTCGACGATATGCGGAATTATTATCGTCGTTGTCATCTTTGAATTGTTTTGTTTATTATATATATCTATCTTCTACCTTTTTCATTACACGTCGCGTGATACGCGCGTATTCCTCTTCTTCTTCTTCGCTTTTGTATTTTTCTTCTTCTGTTGGTTTTTGTGTTGTCGTCGTGGCAAAAAGACGAACGAGCGAGAGAGAAAAAAAAACCAAAAAAAAAAGAAGCGAAAAGAAACAGGTTTCTACCCCCGTTTTTGGATAAAAATTGACCCACACCGCGCGAAAACGCCTCACACCCGCAAAGACATCGACGCGAACGTAAAACCGCACCGACGCCGATAAATTAACGTCAGAGAATACCAGAGTGATCTGATTTTTACTAGCAGCATTAACGCAAACGTAATGTTCACCTTATCCACGCCGCAACTCGTCGGCTTCGCGACTCGTCAAAATGTGCGCAGCCAACAAAACAAAAGCAGAAAATCCGTCGTCGTCTCCGCCGGTTTAACTCCGGAGAAGTTGAAAGCCACCGGGAAGAGATTGTTGGTCATTCCGGATCAAGAAGAAGCGACCACGGCGGGTGGTATTTTGTTGATGAGCTCCTCCGCGAACGCTGGTCCGGGGTCCTCCATTTGCGGGTCCGTCTCTTCCGTCGGTGCCGAGTGCAAGACGGTGAAACAGGGCGACTCGGTGTTAATCAACGGCTTCGCCGGGTCGGAGATTGAGTTCGAGGACGGGTCGAAGGGGAAATTCGTCACCGAGGACGACGTGTTGGCTATTTTGAGCTAAGAGAGAGAGAGAGAGGTCGGGACATATCGTAGAGTACAAAAATAAACACACAGGAATAATAGATAGAAGAAAAGAGGATGGAATGGGAAGGAGAAGGAGATAGAGAGCTGTTTGCGTTCGGTTTATGATAATAATATATAAATTTATTACACATCACATCGCACGAATGCATAAAACTCACGCGACAGTTTCTATATAATAATACACGCGCGCTTTCTCTCTCTCTCTCTGTCTCTCATCATTGTTTCGAAGCGGCACAAACTCTCTCTCTCTCTCTACATGAAATCATTTTCTTTCTAAAACGGCAACTTCAGGTTGAACCCGCTCGACCCGGCTTTCGAGTCTCTCATCATGTCCTCTTTTACGCCTTTATCCACGTCTAAAACGGTCGAACACTTCGCTCGGCCGCTCGGTTCGTTTAAACAAAATTCAATCGCATCTACGGCCGCGACAATCGACGCTTCTTCCCCTTTATCTGCCCAGTAAAACTTCGTCCCGTATTTGTTCGCCAACTTTGTCCAGAAGTTTGGCGGTACTTCTAAATCGACGTTCGCGCCGATGGAAAAGTTCAGGATATTCCCCAGTCCAGGATCGGCGACGAACACCACCGTGTCGTCATCGACGCCCCAATAGTCTTTAATCGCCAACCCGGGCGTTTGCGGGTAAGCTTGCGCGAGAATTCTCAATTTCACGCCTGTATCTCGCTGCAAATTTTCCACTCGAGTTTGCAGCCTTTTCACCTCTCGGGGGGTTAAATACCCGGCGACGTCGATGACGAGATTTTCGCTGGCAGGGCCATCTGGGAGAAGTTTCGGGTTGTTCACGCCTTCCAAACGCGCGTGGGATGCGAGAGGCGCGGTGAAGAATATGGTCGCAGAGAGGAGGATGGAAGTCACCGCTGATTGAAGTTGTTGACGTTTTTTATCCATCGTCGAGGAGGAGGAGGAGGACGACGACGCGACGACGAAGACGGAGGACGACGAAAGCTTGCGCGTCTCGTTCTTCTGAGAAGCAAATCTCGTCGAGTGTCGCCTTCCTCGACCTCGCTCGCATCGAAGGAAGCGCGGGGAAGCGGAGAAGACGAGAGATGATGACGATGATGATAACATGATGTGTATCGTTTTTTTTTTCTTTTCGCGTGCGTGTTGTTTGTGTGGCTCGAGCTACGTAAAATCTCACAATATGACTCCGTCCCGCGCTGCCTAGCTGCCAGACTCACTCTTTACTAAAACATCTTGTTTTACAAATCTGCTATTAGTTTTTATCGTTCGAACTGACCTTGCTTCGAAGCGAATCTCACGAAAACTTGTTCCAACGTGGTTTGCGAGACGGAGTAATCGTTGATTAAACCGTTCGTTTTCATCTGTTGCAATTTGGCGAAGACTTGCCACAACTTGATTTCGTCTTCGTCTTGCGTGTGGCCGACGCGAAGCTTCAACTCTGAGATGTGAGACTCCGCGATGGACGCTTTCAGTTCTTTCTCGGAGAAGTCGACGACTTCGGATTTTTTAGATTTTTCAAAGTTAACCGTGACAGAATAGCCTTCGCTGAATCGGTTTTTCAAGTGTTGAAGACTCCCGATACAACTGAATTGACCGGAAACCATGATCCCGACACGATGGCACAAAGCTTCGCATTCTTCCATCGAGTGCGAGGTTAAGATGATCGTTCTCGATTTTGCCGCTGCGGAAATGACGTTCCACAAGAATCGCTTAGCCTCGGGGTCCATCCCTGTGCTCGGTTCGTCCAAAAGAACAACGCATGGCGCGCCGACTAAAGCTAACGCAACAGAAAGTTTACGTTTCATACCACCAGAGTAAGTACCACAAGCGCGATCTGCGGCGTCGATGAGTTGGATTTCATCGAGTAATTTCGAGACGGTTGAATCGATGGAACCAAGCGGCATACCACGAATCGCTGCGTAAAACTTAATGTGCTCGCGTCCGGTGAGGTTGAGTTGTAAACCGTCGAATTGAGGACAGTATCCCATTCTTTGTCGAGCGGCGGTCAAGTCGTTGGAAATGGAAAACAAGCGTCGATCGGTACCAGAAGAGGTGTTTGTGTTCGTGTAATCACGAATGAGCGCGTCCCCAGAGGTTGGCGCAAACTCACCGGTGATTGTTTTGAACGTCGTCGTCTTCCCGGCACCATTAACACCAAGTAAACCAAAGACTTGAGAATGCGCCATACCTACTGAGAGATGGTCCACTGCGTTCGCCTTCTTTGAACCGTAACGTTTCACGAGATCTTTAATGATTACGCCGTCGTTGGCAGTCAAATCGGAACCGGTGTTGAGAACGCGTCGTCGTTCGGCGACGACATCTTCGTCTTCTCCCTCCGGTTGTTCTGACGCGACGCCAACCATTTGATGTTCTGATGAATGTCCTCGTTGTTCACGACCCAAAGACGCCAAAGACGGTCGTTCCGTGAACGCATTTCTTCCTCTGTTTTGTCGTGCGGCTCGGCGCCTTTCTGCTGCCAATCTAATCTTTTCGTTCTTTTCCTCCATCTTTCGTATTCGCTTTAACCGTTTTTCCTCATTGTACTCTGAAATGTGCTTACGACCTTTCACCGTTTCCATTCTTTCCAAGACGAACACCATGAACGTAAACGTGACAAAATTCACAAACAAATACACGTAATGCATCCGCATGGTCTCGCTCACGGAATCCGGTTCTACAGATTTTAAACAATTACACTCGAAATCGAATATTTCTCTTTGTTTTTGCTCGTTAAGCATCCCTAAATCGAACAAACCTCGACCCAAGGAATAATGAGGGACGACCAATGCGAAAACGTGTTTGCTTATATCCGCGCCTTGTTTCGTTTGTGCGTTCAAATCTCGGAGGTTATACAAGATGATACCCGCGATGGTAGTGATGACGCCTAGGAAAGAAATTATACCGATTTCTCCCACATACGCGGTAAATCCAGTTTTGAAGAAGAAACCACCTGCGTGTGAGAATGGAATGGATGCGATAAGGAAGGCCAAGAGTAGCACAAACACGTCTCCAATTCTTCCCCGGTACATTTCCACGTCATACCCGGCAAAAACAATCGTTAATGTAATCAACGGTATTATCATTTGAAACACATCTGCGATGAAGTGCGAAATCCAATACATGCTTTTGTTCACGCCAGAGACGAGCTGCAAATGCTTTGTATTGTTTGCTCTTTCGTTCACTGGAAAAACGGCGAATGAAGCGGTTAAAATCGAAGCACCTAGCACGGAGAACACGGCCGTGAAAAGGAGGACGATGGCATTATCCGTGTTTTCTACAATCTCTCCATCTTTATACGTTTTCTTAGACTCGAACCATTCCAAGGTGGTTTCAATCTTCGCGTTCGCATTTCCGGACCTGTGTCGTAAAATTGCGGTGTTCGCTTCGTTCGTAGTCGTGCCTATGGCGTGAAAAGCGGTAACGTCAGTGTACAACGTGTGTCTATACACGCCTCCGGTAACTTTATTCTCGGCTCCGTTCTCATCGACGTAGGAATCAATCCAAATCGCATCACATGGAGCTCTGGACTTGCGCAAATTACATGGTTTGCGAAGCTCACCGAATGAACCAAGCAAAGTAGCGTCAAAAGAAACGTCCGCACTCGCTTCGCACTCGCTGTTGATTTGCGTATCGACACCATGAATCGAGCTCGTCGCGCAATCGCCCGGAGGATCATACGCGACAAAACCAGTAACTTCTGTTTGTATACTCGTAGATCCGCACGCAACATACAGTGTCTCAACCGTATTGTTTTCGTACGCTGATGGCACGAGTGTCGGATCGCTCATGCAGCACGTCATTGCGGCGTAATACGCCTCTTGCTTCGACGCCGGGCAATTGCATTTACAAGATAATTGCTCTCCAAACGCATCCGCAATCCTCGTTCTTTGATCAGGCCACATTTGGCGAACAACTTTATCCGCCACACCTCCGTCGTTATTGCGATAGGTAGCTAAAATATCTCTCGAATCGAGATGCATGTCGCGCGAAAATGTCACCGGTTTGTAAACAATGTCTCTTTTGAATTGAACCGTGGTCATGAATAAGGCCAATGCGAAGAAAGCGCACGGTAACAACAGCTGTAAAAACGTTGATACTATCGTCCGCTTCCAGTTCAAATATCGCTTCCAAAGTAAGAAACGAAACTGTCTGGCAAGCAGTTTTGAACCGGTAATGTACTCCGCGCGCTCTTCGTAGTTTGCCACGAACGCTTCTCTCATGCTCTCACCTTCGCCCACGATACCGACTGTGTTCGCATGCGGGTGCCCCTTGTACTTCTCTTGCTCTTCGTTTTTCTCTTCAGTCATCGAATGCTCCGCTTTCGAGGCAACTTTCAAAAACACTTCCTCTAACGTCGTACACGTAATCCCATACGAGGCGAATCCTAACGTTGGTAACTCGCGATCAATTTTCTGCAAAAGTTCTGCGAACAGATGCGTCGCATCCAACGGCAAAGAAATGGCGACTTCGGTGCCAACGTCAGAGATTAACGAGGAATTTGCTACGACGCTCTGTACAAAGCGCAAGGCTTTTCTAGACTGGTCTTTTTGTAACCCGGTTAAGAATTGCGTCGAATTGTCGCCACTGTTACTACTACCGCTATTTTTGTCGATATCTTTAGCGAGCGTGAGAGTGTACCCGGACCCAAACCTAGATTTCAGAAATACTGGACTTCCGACGCACGCTAATGATCCGGCGGACATGATCGCAACTCGATCGCACAGTAAGTCAGCCTCGTCCATGAAATGTGTGGTAAGCAAAATCGTCTTGCCCGTTTGCGCACGTTTTCGAATGACTTCCCAAATGAATCTCCGAGAGTAAGGGTCCATCCCACTCGTGGGTTCGTCTAAAAATACAATCGACGGGTTACCGATAAACGCACAAGCTAAGGACAGTTTCCTCTTCATGCCGCCCGATAAGTTCCTGCTTTGTTCGTCTATTTTGTTCAAAAGGTCCACTTCGCGCAACGCAGTTTCGATCGACGCCTCTAAATTTGCCATCACATCTTTGTTTTGAGAGAGAGCGGCGTACAATTTCAAGTGCTCTCGACACGTCAACGCTGGCCATAAAACATCAAATTGGGGGCAGATGCCCAAAGAAAGACGGATGGACGACATTTGTGTCGCGACATCGAAACCATTTATCGTCGCTTTTCCAGACGTTTGCGTTGTGGCACCGGTTAAAATGTTAATCGTTGTTGTTTTTCCCGCTCCGTTGTGGCCTAATAACGCTGAGACTTGTCCGGGAACGAACGCTACGGATAGATTGTCCACCGCAGAAACGCCGTTTGCGAAAACTTTTCGTAAACTTTTGACCGATATTGACTCTGTGCTTTCCTCTGGTAACGGCTCGCAATACCGCGCTCTGTTTTCCATTTCATTTTGATCGTTGTTAGTGTGTTTTAATAAATGTACTTCCGTTCTGGGAAACCAATAACTTTTTGTGAACAAGAACCATGGCGGTTTCCGTTGCCCAAACTCTTTCGGCAAGACGTTGTCGAAATAAAACGTCAAAAAGCCGTAGAAGAAGCAGTTGAAAACGGTGATGGCAAAGATCGAGCTCGCGCTCACGTTTGCGTTTTCGACGACTGATTTTGACCACGTTTTTGCGGTGATACCATCTTTAGTCAACTCCAACTGCGAGAGCACGTGTCCCCACATGTTCAACGACCCGGCAGGAAGTAAACACGTCCAAAGCCAAGCGATGGAACCCTCCGGCGCAACAATTCGAATTTGTGTGGACGGTTGAATGGATAGGTTATAAATGAACAACGACACGATGGTCGCAACTAAGCTTCGATCAAACCACGTGGTGATCATAAAATTGAACAAAATGTTCGATAGTACCCACACGCTGTAAAATAAGAACTGGAACCATTGATTTGTATATTCAAACGGGTAGATTCCAATTAAAGTCATGCTCGTCACGGTAATCATCGCGGATACCCAGTGCGTGAGCAACCAACTCAACCAGTACGTGAAATCGGTCAAACCCATCATTTTCATCCCTTCTCTTAATTTTAATTCTTTTTCTACGACTATAGTCTTCATGACTAGTACAGCAGAGGACTGAAACGCTATGGTGCCGACGAAACCGATGAACGATGCGGCAATGATACCGCCAAAGTTGTACGTGTATCCAAGCGCAGGAAAAGGTTTGATAGAGGAATCTATTTGGACGCTGAATGGTCCCTTATCATCTTTTTTATCCACTATGGCTTGATCGATTGCATGTTGGAGTTGTACAGATCGTTCGAATCGTTTCCAGTAGTCTTGTTCGGTCTCGCCTTCCCATTCGGAGGAGTATTGTCTATCAGTCGCGCGAGCGAGACTTTTCGAACGGCCGAAATGCGTTCGGTTTAATCGAAGCGTGTACTTCGTTTCCTCGTCTAAAATATTGAACGCGTTTGGCGTGGATGTGTCGTCGTTGTCTTCCATATTGCTAACACTATTGCCACTACTTGAGGAAGAAAAAACAATTTCCACCAGCACCTCGCCAGTCTTTTCGTACCTATACGCCTCCATCGCGTCTTCTGTATCAAAACCTTTCACGAATTCATTCAAAATCGGAATCCATTTCGTTTGAAACTCAGTTGTATCTCGCAAGCACGTGTCTGAACACCTGTCCTCGCGCCACTCTTTCGCACCATCTCCGCTCGCCCCGCTCAGTAACATCGTCGCCGCCGTCGCCGAGGACAACTTCTGCAAATCGGTTGGATCCTCCACAGAGTCATCCACCAATTGTTTCAGCGCTTCAAAGTTCGATCCCATTCTCACCATTCTCGGAACCATGTAACTCACGTCACCCTTTACGTCTGTGTTCTCACTTCGACTATCCGCGCACAAAAAATTCACGTACGCCCTTCTCGAGATATCTAAAGCGTCGTCCGTATTCGGCGTAAACGTAAACACCCATCCGCTTCCTCTCAAAGAAATGAAAGAGGAAGATGACGAAGAATTTCCACCGTCGTCTTCATTCCTCCATCGGGATTGCCCGAGTGGATTCCAACCAGCTCCCATCGAAAACGGCCTATATAAAACGTCGTTGTTTTTTTCATCAGGCACGAGTGCCTTTGGAAGGCACATCAACGCCACGAACGCCGCCGGGACGAGCAATTCGAACAAAGAGCAACACCACAACCCTCTTCTTTTCAGAGTATAGTTTTTCTTGAGGAGCGCTTTAAATTGCTCTCTTTGCCTGTTCGAGCGAGAGAAGGGAGACGAGAGGAAAGCGCGCGTTAGATTTTTGTTACTTCAATATTATTCCTTTGCAACAGTTTATTCCCGTAAAAAATGTAAAAGGTCGAGCAAAAAGCGAGGAGAAACGACTATTTTTTCGCACCGTTTACGATCGAGCGATGGTGCCGCCGAGGTAAAGGAGAACGGCTCCTCGTTGTCAAACGACATCTTCGCTTGTGCTCTCTCTCTCGCGCGCGCGCGTCTCACCAAAAGAGAGAGAGAGAGAGAGAGAGAGAGAGAACCTTTTTTTGGCGAGGATTTTGTCCAAAAATGTGTGCCTTCTCGGCACTTATTTGGGCAAACGAGCGTGCCTTTTTCCGAACAGCGAATACAGAATAATATGTGAAAAAAGCATAACTTGTACCGGTACCGTTTATATTAATAATAACTCTTTCGAGACTAAACGACAATACAAACGCGAGCTCTCTTTACTCTCTCTTTCTCCATCTCTCTCATATTCATTCCTCTTCCAGGCAAAACTCAAAGCATCAGTTTCAGTATTTGAAAATGTATTACGTGACTTGGTCATTTGTTGTTGTAATAGTCGTTTTACGCCGAAGCAGCTTGAGCGGCTTTCGCGGCTGCTTTGGCAGCTTTTCTCTCCTCTTCGGCTTTTTGGACTTCATCGGCGATGCCAAGAGCTTTTTGTAAAACTTCCGGCGCGTATTGCGGAGTGCCGCCGTGCTTCTCCATGTCTCTGCAATAGCACAACAAAGTGGTATCGATGCCCATTTCGACGATGCCCATAAAGACGGAGGCGACAGAGTAGGCGAAAATGGCGATGATGGAGCAGATCAAAACTGGGGAGGAAACTTCATCTTTGTAGTCGTCACCATTTAACATGAGGAATGCCAAGAAAGCAGTGCCGATAGAGATGCTCAATTTCGCCAAGAACAAGAGCAAGTCGCCGACGATGTTAACCGCGGCAACAGACATGACGTTGGCAATCATCAATTTTATCGCTTGGAACGCCGACCAGCAGAAGGAGTTACCATCGATGACAATCATAATGTATGCGTTTCGGTTGATGAATTCGATGATCTTTTGGCAGCACCATAAGCAGCACTCAATGACGTAGCCGATGACGGCAAAGACTTTCCCGTTGCGGTCGATTTTTTTCATACCCGTCATGAAGACTCTCATGCACACGCGCACGAATTGCATGACCGCGATCAAGAAGGAACCAAAAGCCGCCGACCCGGAGTGATAGAACGGCATTCGTCTCATGGAAGTCAGCAGAGGCGCCAAACCCATTTTATCCTTACCAGACCAATAAAATTTGGCAAAGACGTACGCGACGACCAAATACGACACCGCGATGAAGAACTGCGTCGTCCACAAGAAGCCAAAGAAGTGGTACAAGAGCATGTATTGCAACTCGCGGGACCATTCCGTTTCGACGCCGCAGCCGTGCGCTTCGGAAGACTCGAATGGATGGACGCACGTTTGGATCTTCTGGTCACCACAGGACATGAGGTAGACGCCAGCGAACACCCAGTACAAGAACAACACCATCATCCCGATGCACGGAATCAACGGGAAGAAAACCAAGCTTGGGACCGTGCTGAAAGCGCTGATGGACACTTTGATGCACGCGATGGCAACTTTTAAGCGTCGAAGCATCAACAAGGTAAAGATGAAAAACAACACGGTAAAGACCGCCATGATGTACGTGCACGCTTTCAACACTTCCTCGTTTTCGGAAGCCGGATCAACCCAAGAGCTAGCGTTGAGCTCGGCAGAATCCAAACCGGTGGAATTGACAATGCTGGAGATTTGTTCATCACCGATCAAGCCAGAATACAAGGCCAAGTAGCACGTCACCGCGATTGAGCCGAGGTTGACCACGATGACCGTACCCCAACAAAAGAGCGAGGTGAAGTATCTCAAAATGAACAACCAGGCGAGCGATAACACAAGACAGGCGGCAGCCGCCATACCTAAAACGTTCTTCGCGACGATAAAGTCATCGACGTACCTTTGAAAACGTTCCATCGGGCCAGCGATGTAATCCGTAACTTGCGAGTTGATGCTCTCAACCAAGCCGTCCAAAGCGGAAAACGAACTGTACGTGCTGTCGGTGAGAAAGTTCGTCCCCGTGGTACCAGAAACAGACATAGCCGTAAACGCGTCGAACGAAGACTGCGAAAAGTTGCCGTAATAGTTGCATGAAAAGTACGTGTTTACGCTCGGAATCAGAACTGGATAACACGGTCCTTTCAATTGTAAACTCGTCACTTTTTCCGCGTCGGTTAAGTCGGAATACACGTCCCCATTTTTCTCAACCCACGCCTCCTTCGTCAACGCCGCGGTGTACGAGTTACTTTCCGGGTAATCGCAAAACCACGTCACTTCTCCAGCCGTCGTGGACGGTTGCGGGCAAGTGGAAACGCACATGCTCTTTGCATCCGCTAAAGTATACGAAGACGACGCAAACGAAGGCGTCGACGCCGCCACCGCGGCAGCTCGCGCCACCGCGGCCACTTCCAAAAAGTTCGCCCAGTATCTCGTCTTCAAACCGGAGTTATCGATGACGTTCCCGCTGCCAGTCCCGGCCACCCCGGTACCTTTTTCGTCGCACAAAACGCCTTCGTAATCCGTGCCCATGATTAACAACGCTGGGTCACCGTTAGCGAAACCATACCCGCCGCACGCTAACATGCCGACCCAAAACGCGATAAACGCCAACAAGAACAAAACGTCCGTGCATCTTCGCTTACCGCCTTCGATGAAATCGTCGCCGCCGTGAGGGTCCGCGTCCGGGTCGACTTCTTTTTTCGAAAAGAATCTGTGCGTGCGGTGCAAAAGAAGAAGATTTCATGGTCAGTAAGGGAGGCGCGCGAAAAGGGGAGAGAGAGAGATTACGAGAGAGAGTTAGAGCTCTGACTCTCTCGTTCCAATTCTAAACCAACAAATTTTATAAAAGGAGACTCTCTCTCTCTCTCTCTCTCTCTCGTCACAGCGCGCGTCGTCCAAAACGTCGTTTCGCTCGTTTTTTCTCGTCGTCCTAACGTTCGCTGTCGAAGTTCTGTCGTCGGAATAAAATAAGAGAAGACGGTTCTCGCGCGCGTCGAGAGACAACTAAAGAGGGGAGAGAGTCGTTTTTCCTCCTTCTTTTGCTGCGCTGGCGCATTTCACGCGCGATTTAGTAGTAATAAAAGAAAAAAAACACATATGCGCGTATACTCACCCCATCGTTTGCGTTTGCTCTCTTTTCTGATCCGTCGTAAAAGTGTCTTCTCCCCGCGTCGTCGCGATCTCTGTTTGTTTGTTTACTACGCGCGTGTGCGAGACAGAGAGACAGAGAGAGAGGGAATTACAAAATTAAATGAAGAGAAAGAGAGGAGAGAGGAAAACCTTGTTATTTTGAAAAATAAAAAAAAATATCTCCTGTCTATGATAGGGAAGTCACCATATATGGTGACTATTTCAATTAAGTTCTCAAAAAAAGAAAACAGCGCAAATCGCTCTGCACGCTTCATTCATTCCCCGCTCAATGAGCTCTTATCAACTGTAAGCATATCACGTGAAAGCTCTAACATTGTAGTTTCTAGATATGTATGTAACTCTTCGAATATGATCCGTTAACATATATTTGGCGAGGGAGCTTTTTTGTTTTTTTTCTTGCAGACAGAAAAAAAGTCACAGGGGAGAGTGAGAGAAGATCTCAAAGAGAGAGAAGAGAGAGAGAGGTTTCTTTCTTTTTTTTTTCCCTTCCGTCTTTTGTCTTTCTTCACTTACTTCTCCCTCTCTTCTCTTCTTCACCCAAAGAGAGAGAGAGAGAGAGTTACACACGCACACGCAGACGCGCGAAAAGGGAAGAGAGAGAGAGAGAGAGCACGCGTTCTTTCCTTCTTCTTTCCTTCTTCTTCTTCTTGTTTCTTCTTCGTTGAAGAGAGAGAGCAAAAAGTTTTTATTCCATCATCTCCTTTGTTGAAGAGAGAGAGGTGTGAGTCACGACGCCCCCGATCGAATTTCAACGCGCGCGCGGAAAGCACACATATAAGTGAGCAGCAGCATCGCTATCGCGACTTTTGAACACAGCACATTAGAGAGAAAAAGAAGAGAGCGACGACGCGAGAAATACAAGAATGGCAGCAAAAGTAGCCGCTACGGCAGCGGTGGAATCGTTATCCACGCCGGCATCTCGCGCGGCGTTCTCGGCTGCGTCGGGTTCTTTCGCCGGGATGGTGTCGGCGATAACCGGTTTAGGCGGCGCGGTGGTGTTCGTTCCGGCGCTTTCGCGACTCGGGTTTAAGGCGAAAGATATCGTCGGGACGACGGTTGCGGCGGTGACCGGGGCGACCGCGGCGGGGAGTTTAGCGTACGCGCAGAAAGGCGTCACAGGTACGAGTTTTGCGACGTCCAAACGAAACGAGAGAGACACACGGACACGCTTATCTTGTCCTCTTTACTCTTTTTTTCTTTCTCTTTCTTTCTCTTTCTTTCTCTCTCTTTCTCCGCGCGCGAACGATGAATGTGCGAAACACGCGCGATACTCACGCGCGACTATCTTCTCTTCTCTTTTACGAACAATGAATAAACGACAGACTTGCCGTGCGCGATTACGATTGGTTTCGCCGGCGCGGCGTGCACGCCGATTGGGCAAAAGTTTGCGCAGCACATATCGGGACCGACGATGCGACGGATGCTCGGAGGCGCTTTGATCTTATGCGCCCCATCGGTGTTGATTAAGAAAAAAATAGACGAAGATTACGAACCGACGAAAGAGGAGATTGCAGAGCAGGAGAGAATAAAGAAAGCGTTAGCTGATCACGGCATCATGAGCTCGGCGCCGGATAAAGACGGACATTTCCAACAACCTAAAGGAAATTTGTATACAATCATATCGCAACAGTTTCTAGAGAGATATTATAAGCACGGAAGTTGGATGGATGCTTTGTATAACGAAAGAGAGTTCGTGTATTTAGGTATAGCGGTTGGGTTGATTCAAGGCACGGTAGGCATTGGTGGTGGGGTTTTAGTGACATCGTATTTATCGGCAGAGACGGACTTGGAAGTGCATAGAATTGCGGCGACGGCGCTTCTGTGTACTTTACTCACAAATATCGCCGTTGGAGCGCAGCATTACGCCATGGGGAACATAAAATTACGGACAGCGTCGATTTTAGCGATGTCGGCGATGGGATGTTCATATTGGACTGCTAGAAACGTAGCGTTGGATATTCCCGAGGCGGGCGTGCGAGGTTTCATCGCTTCAGCTTTACTAGCAAGCGGCGTAAGCATGTTGCGCTAGTAAGTACATACACTCGAAGCAAATCTGTAATAAAACTTATATATACGAAGATTCACAGTATCGCGGTACACTAATATTGAGCGTGGATAACGGATGAGGAAAAGAAGAAGAAGAAACCTGGTGAGCGAATACTCGCGCACGCGCTTTCGGTTTGAAATGTTTTATAATATTTCTTGCACAGCTGTCTAATACAATTTTTCAACGTCTTTTTCTCGCTAATACACATTCTCTCACACACGCACGATATTATTCTTCTTCCTCCTCTCTTTGTCTCCGTCTCTGTCTCCTTTTCTCCCTCTCATTCTAAAATAATATATTACTATTTATATGCGATGATTCTCATCATCGTCTCTTCACTCTCTCTTCTTCTCATCATCTCTTCATTCCTCTCACTCTCTCTCTCTCTCTCTCTCTCTCTCTCTCTCTTCTCCCTCTTTCTCTAATCTTCAAAATCGGAGGCTATTCCGCACATTTCGTATTCTACACCGTTGCGTTCTTTGAAATCTACCATGAGCACTTTGTTTTCAATTTTACTGAAATCTGAAAGCAAAATCCCGCGCTTGCTCGTAAAGTTCGTGTATCCGAACGCGCTCTCGAGGCGTTGCATGTGTGGTCGTTTTTCGTCAGTCACACGATCAATAATATCGCGGTACTTCTCGTTCGCGTGGAGTTTAGAGTACCATCGACGACCAGAGAGCCCTGCTCCCTGAATTTTTTCCGCAATGCTCGCGCTCCTCAACACTGCCAACAACCATCTGCTACACTCGGCCAAGTCGTCGTAGGTATATCCAGTCAACTCGACCATGCACTCCATATCCTCGCAGTCCCACGACAAATACCATTCATCCTCCAACGCTATTGCAAGCGCCGAGGCCGCTAATACACTCGGCTGCCAACGCAGGTGCTGCTGCGACAGCACCGCCAAATCAATCATTAACTCGCAAAACTCTTCTACTTTGTTCTTGTGATGCTCCAAATTATTCCTCAACAGCGAGGTTCCCGAAACTTTCTTTCTTCTGCCGCTGCTTTCGGCGCGATTAAGCCCCTCTTCTTTCTTCTTCGGATGTTCTAAGGATATTTTTGCCACTGTTCTGTGCGCAACATCGATGTATGCGTCCAAAAACGCTCTCGGATTTGGCCTGTAAAGAAAAAAGTCCAACTCGCGCAACAAAGCGCGTTCAGCCAGTAACAACTGACTGCGGTTAAACGTGCTCACTTCCGTGCACGACGCCACGGCCACCGCACTCGGTGGATTTACCTCGACAATCTTAGACGCCACGAATAAGCACGTCGCGCCTAACCTTTTCAGCTTGTTGCACAACTGATTTACCGTATCATCGCCGAGCGGGAAAATCGGTGTCACCCCGCCAAAATCAACGCCATCGATGGCGCTCGTGCCTTCAGCCTCCTTCGCGTAGAACAAAATTCTTCTCTTTTTATCTTGTTCGACGACGTAAAACTCTTCGATAGATTTTGCCGGCACCGGCTCCGAACCGCTCCCGTTCTTCTGCAAAAACACCTCGCACTCACGTTTACTTAAAAACGTATCGCAGTACCTCACCGCCAAATGAAACGTCTCCGGCGCCATCGATAACCGCAAAGACCTCTTATACATCCAATTCACGACTTGTTGCCGCATCGCTGGATTGAACAACTCCCCATGTTTCACGTACGGATCCAACGTGTACCTTTCTTCGGTCCTCCGCCGCCCGCCGTCGTTTGAAAACGCCCAGTACGCGTACTCGGCCAGCGTCGACGTCGCGCCCCTCGCCGCCGTCGTCGCGTGGGGCGCACTCTCTTTCTTCTTCGCGTCCTTCGACTCTCCTTCTTTATCGTCGTCGTCGTCGTCGTCGTCGTCCTCGTCGTCGTCTTTTGGTTTATCTGCGAGAGAAAAATCGTTCTCGTCGGTGAGTATTATTATTATTATTCAAATATTCAAACATTTTGTTGTTGTCGTCGTTTTGCGTTTTTGAATTCAAAAATTTTTGAAAAGAAAGAGAAAAGTTTGTTGGAAAAAAGAGAGATACACATTCAAATAAAAAGCAAACACACGTACCTCCCGCGGTGTCCCCGGACCGTCTTCTTCTCTGCAACAGGATTATTGGTTCTTCGTCGCACGTCAAATCCAAAGCGTCCTCCTCTTCTCGTTCCTCTCTTCTCGTTCTTTTCCTCGTTTTTTGTTGTTTCTTTTTCCCTTCTTCTTCTTTTTGTTCTTCTTGTTCGTCTCGTTGTTTTTTGTGTTTTTCTTCTTCTTCTTCTCTGCTCGCGGAAGACGCTTGCACGACGACAGAGGCGGTCATCCTCGACGGCCTCGAATCCGGCGCGCTAGGAGGAGCATCACCACCGATCGTCTTCTTCCTCGTGAAGCTCTTCTTCTTTCCCTGTTGTCGTTCGTTGTTGGTGAGATCTTTCAACCTCCGCGAGACTTGTCTCGTCGTCCGTCGCGTCGTCGTCGGTGGTGGTGCGGCCATTTTTTGAAATGGATTTTCAAACTGTCTTCTTCCAAAAGCGCGGAAAAAATCTCTCTCAAGAAAGAGAGAACGGGGAGAAAAGAAGAACAAAAATCGTTCGCTAAAAGAACGATTGGGCTATCTGCTATCGCTAGTTTCGAGTGGTTCGCGTTGAACTCGAAGATGTGGTGGTTTGTGTGGGTGGATGTGTGGATATAGATTGTGAGGAGATTTTTAAAGTTAAGCGAGTGCAAGCACTTTTTTTTTCTCTCTTTTTTTTTTGAAAAAAAAATCAAAATTTTTTTAAAGCAGACAGAGTTTGTGTGTGTGTGTCATGTGTGTGTGTGTGTCTTACTTGAAAATACCGCGTCGTCGTTCTTTTGTTCAGGTTTGGACGCGAGAGAGAGAGTGCGATTGAAAAAAATAACAGCGCGGCGGCGAGTATTCCATCGTCGACGTGCTTGCTACAATGGCTGCTAGTGTTTTGATTACGTGTTACAACATTTCAGAGCGAGCGTTGGCAAAGTCCCCGAACGCGTTTTGAAGCGTAAGTTTTATTTTTAAAACTCTTCTTCGGCGAGGATATTTGCTCCGCTTACTTTGTCCTCGGACGAAGAAGAAGAAGAAGAAGACGAAGACGATGCGATGGACACCGATGGCGCGTAACTCATGACCACGCCGTTGACTTCGTCACTTTCGTCTTCGTCCTGTTCTTCCGCCGGTTCGTATTTGTTCGCCGTTTCCCGTGAAAACATGCCGCCTTGGCTGATCCTTTTCCCTTCGCCGGCGTCGATGTACGTTCCCATCCCTAAATCTCTCAACAAAGCCGCCTTTTGCGGCGTGTACGATCCAAAATTCTCCTGGTCTACTTTTGGCGCGTCCAGCGCGTTCAACGCGAACACGCATCCCAACACCCCCGCGCCGCACGCCAACATCGTCTTCTTACACCTCGCCACCGCCGGGCCGCAAACGTACGTCCCGTCCAGTCTATCCTTCGCCAACATCTCCGGCGTTTTCACGTACACTTGACCGTCGTACCAACCGGTCTCTTCGTACTCGATCGTCGCGGAGAGCAAGCGATTTCTGACGTAATCCCACGAGTTGTGAATGTTCAACGTGATCGCACTCACGGCGACCAAGGAACCGAGCAACGCCGCGACGTGCGCCTCGGTCCACTGGATCTCCGGATTATACGTCTCGCTCGCGATCGGGTACGCGATGACCGTGAAGAAAAACCCGCACAAAATTGTCAGTCGCAACGCGTAGCTCTTCCCATCCAACCCGCCCCATCCGGAAACTAACCCTTCGGCGACTTCTTTCAACTGCGACGAAGGGCGTTGGTCCATCGGTACCGGACACGTATCTACCACGTCGTCCAACAAGGAACTCGTTTGCTCACCGACGTCTTCTCCAAAGTTCACTATCGTTCTTCTTCTTCTTCTTTCGCTGGTTCTTCTGCTGCTACTAATTATACTCCTACTACCGCTGGGGATGCCGCGCATCCTCGTCGCGTTATCGATCGCCGCGGTGGTAGTAGTGCTGATATCGATGGTCGACGTCTTCCTTTTTTTTCTTCGTCGGTAATCATCTTTCCCGAACGACGACGACGACGACGCGACCGACGACGCGCCGCTGCTTCTCGAAGAAGAAAAAGACCGAGCGGCGAGGCATCGAAAAGGAGCCGTTTTTCTCGTCGTCGTCGTCGCTGTCGTGATAATCGTCGTCATGGTCGTCGCAGTGTCGCAGCAGACTCTCTCTCTCTCTTCTCTTTTCGTCTCTTCTCTCTCTCTCTTTCTCTCTGACGTAAATAAAACGAGTTCGTGTGAAGCACAAAAGAGAGAACGACGAGAGAGAGACGAAAAGACGAAAGAGAGAGAAGCGAGAGTCAGACGTTCACGTTTTCGCTCCAAAATTGGTTTTCTCGAACTCTCGAAATGGATGGAAAAAATCAAAGCTTTCAACTCGCAAAATAAAAAAAAAAGAAAACACACACACACACCAAATTCTATCTCTCCCCCGCCACTTCAAAAGTTTATATATACGCACGTGTTACAAAAACCGCTTATATAAAAAATGGCTTCTACTGTGCGTTGTTGTCGAGAAATCTTACGTATCGGTCTCGCATTTTCTCGTCTTCTGCGAGAGGATTGAACGTTCGCGAGTGTTCGCGCGAGGGGGATTTCCGATTGGCTTTTTTTTGCTTCCAGTCTCTCTCTCTCTCTCTTTTTCAAGGCGCGATGGATTAGAGCTCTTTCTCGTAGCGAGAGGCTCGTGTTAACTGAATTTTTGTTATTTGTTCTCTCTCGCGCGTTTGCCTCTCACTCTCACACTGACCGTGCGCTTCTCTTTTCGTATACTTCATGCAGTTATCTTTTACCGGCCTTTCTGCCAAGGTACGTTTTAGCTTCGCGTCGGTCGTGAATATCGCGGCGAAACGTTTGGATATACGCGCGATTTTTTTGTTTTTTCGTTTCTCTGTTTTTTTTTTGTGTGTGTCCCTCCGTTTTTCTCGAGGGAAAGGACGGATAACGCGCGCGATCAAATAGAAAAAAAGAGAAATCCGATGTGTCGTGTTAAACCATGTTTATGCTGAATCTCTCTCTCTCTCTCTCTTTTAAAAACAACAGCAATGCATCTCGCAAAAAGTCTCCGCTCGCCAAAACCAAAAGGTTGCCAGAGTGTCCACCGTCGTCAAGGCGGCTGGCTTGGACAAGGGCGGACCGTACGGCTTGGGTCTCGAAATGGCCAAGACTGCGGGCAAGTCCATGCAATCCGGCAAGGCGAAGGTTCCGTTAGAGTTGGAAGAAGGTGAAATGCCGTTGAACACGTACAAGAACAAGACGCCGTTCATTGGTACCATCAAGTCTGTCGAGAGAATTGTTGGCCCGAAGGCGACTGGGGAAACCACGCACATCATCATCGACCACGGAGGAAAGATGCCGTTTTGGGAAGGCCAATCGTACGGTGTTATCCCGCCAGGTACGAAGATCAACTCCAAGGGTAAGGAAGTCCCGCACGGTGTGAGATTGTACTCCATCGCGTCTACTAGATACGGTGACTCCTTCGACGGTAAGACGGCCACCTTGTGCGTTCGTCGTGCGACCTACTGGGACGAAGAGAAGGGCGCCGAAGATCCGGAGAAGAAGGGTATCTGCTCCAACTTTTTGTGCGACGCGCAACCGGGCCAAGAGGTCATGATGACTGGCCCGACTGGTCAAGTCATGTTGTTGCCGAAGGACCCGTCCACTCCGGTCATCATGGTTGCCACCGGTACTGGTATTGCCCCGATGAGATCGTACATCCGCCGATTCTTCGTTGAAGATGTCCCGAGCTGGAACTTCACCGGCTTGGCGTGGTTGTTCATGGGTGTCGCCAACTCTGATGCCACTTTGTACGATGACGAATTCCAAGAGTGCGTCCGACGATTCCCGGGCCAATTCAGAGTTGACTACGCCTTGTCCAGAGAACAAAACAACAAGAAGGGTGGCAAGATGTACATCCAAGACAAGGTTGAGGAATACAAGGACCAAGTCTTTAGCTTGCTCGACGGCGGTGCGCACATGTACTTCTGCGGTTTGAAGGGTATGATGCCGGGTATTTTGTCCATGTTGGAAGGCGTGTGCAAAGAAAAGGGCATCGACTACGAAGAATGGTTGGAAGGCTTGAAGCACAAGGGCCAATGGCACGTCGAAGTTTACTAAATTTCTAGTTTCTTTTTAGAGAAAAGATTTAGTAGTAAAAACTTATTGCAGCGAGAACGAAACAAAACCAAAACGAGAGAAAAAGAGAGAGGGTGAAGAGAGAGAGGGAGAGACAGAGAGAGAGAAAGAATAGATCATTCTGTTTTTTAATACTTGTGTAATCAAAAAACATCTTACTATATATAACATTACTAAACAGTACTTCTTCAGCTATTACATACGTTTATGGCACCGGTGAAGTAGAGCAACCGCATCAACATCGTCTCAAACTCCCAAGAGTGGCTTTCGCTCGGTCGTCCGTGATTGAACGACTTAGCAAAATTATCCATAGAGACGCTGAACCCGAATAAGTCCACCTCCTCGCACATTTTAAGTGCCATCAAAACCCCGTGGACGCCAGAAGACATGAATCTATAACACTCGAACGGCCCGACGCCTAACGAGTACAAGTCTTTCCTCAACTGCGAGAACACCTCTAACTCCCAGTTGATTAAATCTGCGGCGGCTAAGTGTAAATTCAATTTCGGATGTTTCTTTTGAAGCGCCTGTAAATATGGCGCGGAGAAATAGTTCCAAAACAAGACCTCCTCGTCGCTCGAAATATCCTCGGACGCTCCATCACCGTCTAATAAACTCGTCGTATATTTTCGATTGACTAATCGAAAGGTTGTTTTTGTGCCCATATATTTTTGCTTGTCTTCAAATTTCACACCTTTTTCTTTCATCACGTGGTGCATGCGTCGCCACTCGGAATTAAATCGAAAAACCGCGTCGTACTGGTCGATGGCGTCTCCATTTTCCGCGTCGAACAAGTTCATGGAGTTGCCAACGATAGCGCACCGATCGTATGCTGAGCCTTTGAACACATCCTCCTTCGGCGTAGGCACGCGTTCTTCCCACCCAGAACTCATATCACAGCCCGCTTTCGGTCCACCACCGCGTTCTCCGCATCCACCAGACAACAACCCAGTCTCCTCGTTCTTCACCAGTGGTAAACACTTGTTACTTCCGCCTTTTGAGTGCACGAAACAATTTGGGCTTCCAAGCGCTAACGTTTGAATCCCGCTGAACTCTATGGCCACCTTCCTCAACTCGTCCCTCGTCGCCTCGCACGATTTCAAATCTACCAAACACTTCTTCAACTTTTTCTCTGCATCGGATAATTGATCAACTTTCTTTTTTGTCACCTTTGATTCTTCCGAACATCTCTTTAAAGCACGTTGTTCTGCGCACGCTTGACGAGCTTTCAACGGCGCGCGAGGCGAACAGCTCGGGCCAAACTTTCCACCCATCCCAGCCGCTTTGAACGTCAACAAATGCCTCCTCCGCAGTTTTTCTTCGTCGTTTGTTTCCGTCTCGTTCGCTCCCTCGTGCTCTGCTTCTCCTAATCCCACCACATTCGTTCTATCGATGCTATTCAACGCTTTCCTTCTCCTAACAAAACTCCTTCTCTTCTTCCACTCTTCGATCTCCTCTAAAGGCCTCCACGGCTTCGGCGCATCGAAGCACCTCGGATGAAACGGTTTCGGTGGTTTTTGCAGCAACAGTTTCTGCGCCATGGTGATGTGTGAGTCCTTGTATCGGTCGCGAGACATCCCGTGGCCTCGGACCTCAGGTTGTTGTTGATGAAGTTCGTCTCGATTTCCAATCGAGAAATCCTTCTCCATCGTCGTCCCTTCTCCTCCGAATGTCCTCGTCGTCGTCGTCGTCGACGAGGAAGAAGAAGATCGGTCTCGAAACACTATCAAAATCACCAAGAGGGCCAGAAGGGCTAGAATCAATCGCGCTTTCGCTCTCGCGGTGGAAGAGCGCCGCGCCATGATTGACGTGTGTGTTTATATATTCAAAACGCTCTTTGTGTTTGAAGAAACATCTTCTCGCATAAGAAAAAAAAATACGCGTCAAAAGATGAAAACAGCTCGACTTCGTCGAGAGGCGACCGAGAAATACCGCCAGCGTCACCTCAACGCCGCGAAGAAAGATATTCTGCAAAGAAACCCGAACCTTTCGTACGAGGAGTGGCAAAAGCTGTCGCGTTACGCGCACTTGAAACCGATGAAAAGAGCAGAGTGGACGAGAGTTGTTTTGGACGGGAGCTTGGGAAGAGGAGAAGGAGAAGAAGAAGAAAACGAGAAGGCGAAAGGAAGGGCAGATCGCGATGAAAGCGAGAGATGCGGAAGCGACGATAGCGCTATCGAGATGCGTTCATCATTGAGTACGTCCTTATCGAGTTTACGATCAGACGTGAACGAAAGGACGAACACGGAGGAAAACTTGCGCTTATTTTGTTCCGAGATCAAGACGTTTGACCGCTTCAACCGCGCGTGGCGAGACTTTGAAACAAAGGAAGACAAAAGGGAAACGATGCTAAAGTTTGTGTTTGAATCAGATGAGCGCGGTGAGTGCATCGCAGAGACTCTTTTTAAAGCAAAATGTATCGAAACGTGGATGCTGGAAGAGATGTTGCGTATTTTGCTTTCTTCGCTTGGCGAAGAAGAGGAAGCGCCCAGAGACTGGAAAACTAAAGCGGCGGCAAGTTTGATTTCACATCTCTCGACGCCGCTCCAAGCTCAAATGCTATCGAAGCGCACGCGAGAAAAGCTCAGGAGAAGAGGGCTGGGCTAAATGGAGAGGAAGAAGAATATTTCTTGTTAAAGTTAAGTTATTCCGTTTCAATATTTTTTGATTATTATAAAACAGTTTAAGCTTTTGCAAGCGCGAACGCGACGCCCCTTCGTTTCCTAGTAAAACTACTCGAGCACACGCTCGCGCGTTTCTAACACATCCAATGTCTCCAATGCCTCACCAACTTCTTCATCTTCTCTCTCTCTCTCTCTCTCTTTCATTTTTACAAAATTCTTTTTTCTTTCTCCCTCTTCTTCTTTCTTTCTTTCTAATAACAATTTAATCTTCTCAAATATCAAATTAGAACGGAGACACGCCGCCGACGTTCGCGAAGTTGGTCAACAAGTTGTGCCCGAACGGATCGGTGACGTGATCCGTCAAGTTCTTCACTGGCCCTTCGCCGGTGATGATCGCTTGCACCATGATACCGAAAAACGCCATCATCGCCAATCTGCCGTTTTTGATCTCCTTCACCTTCATCGTCTCCATGTCGTTCTTACCCATGCCCATCGGGTTGAACGAGCCGCCCGGGTACGCCGGGTTGCCGGTGCCGCCCATGCCCTTTTCCAAGCCAGCCAAGGATTGCTTCGTTCTGAAGCCCGGGTTGGCGTATTCAGTCAATCTGTTGATTTCGACAAAGTTCATCAAGCACACCATGACCCAGAACAACGCCGTCGGCGGCGCCCAGAAGTCGTAGGAGCCTTGCGCCGGGATGATACCGTTCTTAAACCAAACAACCGCGGTGGAGTCCGGGATGAAACCCTTCATCGTTTCCGGGGCAGTCGCGCCGGCAACGCCAAGCATGGCCCATCTGCCGTGGATAACCTCGGCGTACGCCAACCACGCCGGGTTAATGAAACCGCCGGCGCCTTCCGGATCGGACAAACCGAGCGGATCAAAACCGTAGTCACCCGGCAAGGAGCCGTCCAAGTAGGACAAGGATTGGTCGGAGACGCCCAACATGTACAACGGTGCGAGGTCGTCCGTGTTTCTGGCAACCTTCTGTTGGTGATGCGATTTCGAGAAAAGAGAGAGGGAAAAGAGAGGTTAGTCATCTGATCGCGTTTCCTATTTTTTTCTCTTCGCGCGCGCTCGCGCGCATCTTTTCGTCCTCGAAAGGACTCCAACGCATTCTATGAGGCTCGGCGCAACTGTTCGTGCCGTTCGCTCGTCCAAAAGCGTCAAAATACAACCTCGGGAACCGGAAGCAAATCTCTAAGATTTCCCCAGATATCAACCGTATCTCCGGTTGCGTATCAAAAAAAAAGAGCACAAAAAACCGATTCGAATTTTTCCGAGTCGGAATCGACGCGCAACGACACCGTTCCGACGTCTCGAACGACCGTCGAGACGCAGATTCGTGCACCATGACATTCGATGTGCGCGCGCGGCAAAAAAAAACAATCGTTTTCACCGAACGATCTGCATTTTTTTTAAACGAAAAGAGAGAGAGAGAGAGAAAGAACGTACCGCCGGGGCAGCTGGCTTTTCCGTTTCCGCGACTTCACCTTCCGCCTTGACAATCAAAGATCGTCTGTTGGAAGACTTGACTTGCGCGCGAGTCGCGGTGGCCGACAAAACGGCTCTGTTTGCGATGGTAGATGCAAAAGACATTGTTATTATGCGTTTATTTTAATAAATCTTGTGTCGTACGTAAACACGAGTGCAAATATGCCGCACGCGTTTCGAAATTCTACGCTTAATAAGTTTTCGTTTCTTCGGATTGTTTTTATTTTCTTTGCGCTCACTAAATCGCTTTATTTAGGGTTCTAGAGGGGATTACTTTCCCCACAGTTTTAAATGAGATCTTTTTTTTTTGCCCTTTTCTCTTCGAGAGAAGAAAAGTCGACTACACACTCCTCCTCCCGAGAAGAGTCCACAGAGTGTACTCTCTCTCTCTCCTTTTTCCCTTTTTTCCGCCGTCTCAACTGTTTTCGTTCAGAAAACAACAACGAAACGGGAAAAAACACAACTCTCTGCTTTTTGTTTGGGGGTCTCTCTTCATTTTTTTTCTCTCTTTCTCTCTCGTTTTTGTTCCCTGAATCATCATCATCACCATCATCGATTGTGAAACGAAAGATGGCGGGAGGAGGAGCATCGAGAAGAGGAGGAGGAGGAGGTGGTGGTGGTGGTGGAGTGGCCACCGCTGCGTCGGCGAGGAGAGGAGATGAGCCAGATGGCGCCGGCGGGGACAAAAATCTCGCGCTCGTCCTCGACGCGATTTCCTCGCACAACAACAACCAAGGCATCAACGACGAAGAGCTGGCGAAGGCTTTGCCGGATTCGTTGACCATGAACATGCGATTGGAAACCATCAACAAACTTCTGGAAAAAGAACAAATCATGCTGCACACGGGAGGCGAGAATGGAATTTGCTACTTCACGAGAAACAGCGAGGAAGAGATGCGAAAGAAACAAGGGTTAACGAGCGAAGACCGGTTGGTGTTGCAAATCATAGAAACGGCCGGGAATAACGGGATGTGGACGAAAGAGGTTAAACAAAAGTCCAACTTACCGCAGGCAAAAGTCACGAAGATTTTTAAAACGTTAGAGGGGAGGCAATTGATTAAAAGCGTGAAGCACGTCGCGCAGCAAAATCGAAAGGTTTACATGAAGTTCGATTTAGAACCGTCGAGGGAGATCACCGGTGGAGCTTGGTTTACCGATCAAGAGTTTGATGGTGAATTCGTGGAAGTTATGCGAACGCAATGCTTGAACTTTATCAGGTACAAGAAGAGGGTAACGTTACAGGACGTTTACGACTACATCGTGGAGAGTAAAGTGTCCAACGTGAATTTAAGGAAAGAAGACGTGAAACAGATCGTGGACACGTTGATTTATGACGGGGATGTGGACATGATCACGCCCGAGGATAGAAGAAAGCAGAAAATGGACGAGTATGAGGATGATTTTATCGATGATAGCAAGAAGAATCGAAGGGGTAATGCGGAGGGAATGTTGATGTACGAGTCCGACGAAGAAGAGGATGACGAAGAAGATGAAGAAGACAGCGAAGAAGAAGAGGATGAAGACAACGCGACGAGGAAACGAAAGAAAGGATCGGCGAACAAGAAGAAGAATAGTAAGAAACAAAAGAAGACAACGACGGAGAGTAAGAAAGGTAGCGCAAGTGCTACCAACAACAAGAAGCAGCACCAAAAGAGAAAAGGTGGAGGTGGAAACGAAAGCGAAGAGACGACGATTGAAATCGACGAAGACGAAGACGATTTCACAGAAACGTACTACGTGCCTTCCAAGTGGAAAAGCAACATAGTCACGCCTTTGAGTTACGTGCCGTGCGGTATTTGTACACTCGTCGAGGATTGCACGCCGGGCGGTTTGATATCGCCAGAGAAGTGCGTGTACATGAGCGACTGGATTAGGGACATCGAAGAGACCGGGAATACGACGGTCGAAGATGATGACGAGGAGGAAGAATAGGTAGCAGAGTGAAAGGAGGAAAAGGAAAAGCGCAGCGAAATATAACAGTAGAACATATCATAGCGTATCGGTTGTAGTTTACAATTGAAAAATTGTCAAATCAGTCGTAAATAGTAGTAGTAGTAGTAGCAGCAGCAGTAGTAGGAAAAGAAGGAGAATCTTCTTTCTGTTTTATTATTCTTCCTTCGTCTCGTCAAAATTCTTCTTGGCGGGAAAGCGCGCGATTGTTTGTACGATCTCTGCAAAGCTTGGCCGCTCTTCCGGGTCTGTTTTCCAGCACGTTTTTATCAATTCACAAACATCCCCGCGAACTTCATCTTCTGGCAAAATTTCAGCTCGCTTATCTCCTCCGACGAGAAACGCGATGCGCCAGTGACATTCCTTCTCGAAAGGAATGCGACCGGTTGCGCATTCGTAGACGATGTTGCCGAACGAGAAAACATCTACTTTCGTCGAACACGGGTAGTCGTTGGTAAACAATTCTGGTGCCATGTAATTCGAAGTTCCCGCGTTGGTGTGCGAAGTGCTCGTTTTCAGGGTGTTTGCCATCAACGGGAGCAAACGAGAAATACCAAAGTCGCAAACGTACGCCTTGTATTTTAAAGTCGGCACGGTATCGCCATCGTCAATATTATCTGAAAAAATATCGTCATCGTCGCCTCTCCGCTTTCGCCTCTTTTCGGGCACATCAGAAACCACTTTTGCCTCAACAAGAACATTTTGGGGTTTTAAGTCGCGGTGTAATATCTTCCTTGGCGTCAAACCGTGCAAATACTCCATCGCTTTCGCGACATCCAATAGGATTGTTTTCAACAGACTACCGGACAGTTTTACGCTTTCGTTGTTTTCGCGATGCAACATTTCGTGGAGCGAGCCTCCATGAACGAGTTGAACGATGAGTAACGCTTTGTGTATGGGCGTAAAACACGCGGCAAATACGGACACGATGTTCTCGTGCTTTGCGAGACGAAGTATTTCAACCTCGGACTTTAACATTTTGATATCTTCGCTGACCTCTTCGTCGTTGGAAGGCGTGGGCGTGATAGTCGAGGCAGATGTTGCCGTAGGCAACGCGTTCACTCGAAGCGTCTTTATGGCGACTTCGCGTTCGCGAAATTTGCCACGATAGACTGTACCGTACGCGCCTCCTCCGAGACGTTCGTAAATTCGAACGTCCTTCTCGAGTTCGACTTCAGTTAAGTTTTCAAATGGAACCTCGTCTTCTTTCTCTGGAGTTAGTTCGAGCTTGGACGACGACGACGACGACGACGACGACCTGGATCTGGACCTGGACCTAGATTTACTCGAGTTTGTATCGTTTTGTATGCTTTCTTGTAAGTTTTGAATCTCTTTGGCGAGTGCATCGAGTGAAATTCTCGCTTCCACAGCATTTCCCATGTCTCCGTCGATGGAATTGAGCAACGAGTTTTGCCGCGAAATTGCAGGCGAATGCGCCGGCGTCGTATCTTTCGTACTTCTTCGCAGTAACTGTAAACGGTCTATTCCTCCTCTTGGTGATTCTTCCGTTGTCGGTAAAGACGAAGAAACGTTTGATTTTGGAGGTTTAGTAGACGCGCGACGAACTACATCCTCTTGAACCGGAATCTCTAACGTCGATGGCGGCTTCTTTGCGGACGCAGGAGCCATGAGTCGTCTCGCCTCGGATGATTTCTCTTTATTCGTCTTCTTCTCTTTTTTCTTTTCATCATTGTCGATTTCTCCGCTTATGTGTACCACCGTTTCGTTTTCGAGCTCGTCAATATTACCACCTTCACCGCTACTTCTTCGTTTGCTGCGAGATGCCTTCCAAGACAGAGGCGTGAATGGTCTCGAATGCGTCGTCGTCGTTGTCGTCGCGTCGAACGCGGCGCTCTCGCCGCCCAGAGATGATTTCGAATGCAACCTCTCGAGATGTTGCACCCACTGGTGTGCGCGGTCTTCGCTCGCTATTTCACTTCTATCCGTAAAATGTTTACCCTTTTTTATCCGTTTCTTGGCGATATAGCCCACGACGACGAGTACTACGAGCAACAAAGTGCAAGTGACGCTGACTCCAATAATCAGCGCTTTCTCGCTGTCTTCATCTTTGGCGTCGAAAAGAAACGTGACTTTCTCTTCACCACCAATAACACCAGTTTCATTCCCGACGTTTTCGACAATCGCATCTTCAAACGCCGGCAGTAAAAGTGCTCCCCCTTCTGCTTGGTTTGTCGTCGCGAACGTCCCCCGCATCGGCGTCGGTCCGTCTCCTTCGTCTTCGCCGGACGAACTCGCTCTCAACCGCACGCTTCTCACCTGGACGTTGCCGCCAACGTTACTCTCGTCCGCGAACGACACCGCGTTAAAATTCACCAATCCAGCGTCTGCGGCTCTTTGCAGCGGGAAGGAATACTCACCGAAACCGCTCGTCGTCATTGATGACGTCGTCGTCGGATTTCCAGTCGTAGTGCTATTTCCTTCCTCCTCGGACGAAAAAGAAGAAGAGGACAACGCCAAAAACCCAACTTTTGCTCGATACGTGTGGTTTTGCACGGAAACCGCGACGGCGCTGCTCGACGCGACCGCGCGCACGTCGAGAAAATAACGCAAATCAACCTCTCCGTTCACAGACGACAACGCGTAACTCCACCCGAACGCGTTGACGATGGTCAAACGCCCCAACCCGCCGGGCGCGAGCGAAAACGCAAAGACAAAGTCGTCGTCTTTTTCTTCTTCTTCTTCGACCGCCGCTGCTGCTGCCGCCGCGAAAGAAGAAGAAGTTTCGACGATCGTCCACGGCGGCGACGTCACGCGCCCGTCTCTGACGATGGAAACGTGCGCGGAAATATCGTTTCCATTCGTCTCCGTCGTTTCGTTTTCTGTCGATGGAGAGGAGGAAGAGGAGGACGACATTTTTTGTACGCGTATTTGTTGAAAAGTGAAGAACTTCTTCAGCTACTCGTAGACGGGGGAAATTAATAAAGCGTCAAAAACAGAAGGCGCTCCTGCGCGAGAAAACGCACCAAACACGCGCGCACACAGAGAGAGAGAGAGAGAGAGAAAGAGAGATAAAGAAAAAGAGCACCTCAATCTCCGCGTCGAGCAGGTAAAAGGCGCGCGGCGTGTGCGTGTGTGAGAGAGAGACAGAGAGAGAGAGAGCAGCGTTAAAACCTTTTTCTTCTCGCGGAACGAAAGCGCGAGGAAAAGGTGTGTATCCAAATTTTCTTCCGAGAGTCAGTCCGTGTGGCAGAAGAAACGATGACCGCCGAAAAAGAAGAGGAGGAAGAAAAAGAGCGAGGAAAGGAGGGAGAGGAGGAGAAACCGACGATTACCGGAGAAGAAGAAGAAGAAGAGTCCGAAGAAGAAGAATCCGAAGAAGAAGAAGATTCGGAATCGGAATCGGAAGAAGCGGACGAGGAAGAGTTGGCGAAGTGGCGCGACGCGCGGTACGAAGTCGGCGATCGAGTCTCTGCGTATGCGTCGTGGTTTCAGTCGAACAAGTACTTACCCGCGCGAGTGATACACGAGACGACGAAGAAAGAGAGAGATGCGAAGAATGGGGGCGGGTTTGTTCAGATTAAGCGGTATTATTGCAGTTACGAAGGGTACTCGAACCGGATGGATGCGTGGTTGGACGCGAGTAAGATGCGACCGTTGAAGGAAGAAGACGACGGATCGAACGAGCACTTGAGCGAAGAAGAGGAGGAAGATGAAGAAGGAGCGATGGAGATTCTAGAGGAGAAAGCGACGATGAAGAAGAAAAGGAGCGATGAAGGAGAGGAAGAGCGAGGTATGGTAGACGCGAACGGTGAAAAAGGCGGAGTGGTCGTGACCGACGCGGGAGAGGAAAGCGAAAAAGATGCCGACGATGAAGGAGGTGCAAAGCGAAGAAGGACGAATGAAAACGCGGGACCGAGTAATGGCGATGGCGCGAACGCGAGTAAAGGTGGCGACGGTTCGGAGAGCCATCCACGCACATCGAGCAAAAACAAAACGAGTAGCAATAGTAACAAGAAAGCGAAGAGTAGCGGTAACATCATCACTGCCACCGGCGTCGTCGCAGAAGAAGACGGGATCGTAGAAGCCACGTCGCCGAGCGCCAAGAATAATAGAACGACGAAAACAACCGTTTTAACTGCCGCGGTGGTTGGAAACGACGACGACGACGACGACGACGACAACGGGTCGACTCCGCCAGAAGTCATAGTAGAACCACCAAACGAAGTCGTCGATGTGGACGCAGAAAATAATAACAACGATAAAACGACAACCACAGCTGCGAATCAAAAGAAAACGACCGCAAATAACATCAACAACAACAAAACGAAAGGAGGAAAACCGAAAGAGAAAAAAGGAACGAAGAAGGAGACGCAGCAACACCAACACGACGTGGCGGCGGCCATCGTAAAAAATGCAAAGAACGTCGACGTTCTCCAGTTAGGCGCGTTTGAAGTCGACTGCTGGTATCGAGCGCCATACCCAGAGGAGTTCACCAGCGATAATCGATTGTTTGTTTGCGAGTTTTGTCTGAAGTATTGCAAAAGACGCAAGACGCTCGTGAAACATAAAAAGTGTTGCCCGTTGACGCACCCGCCCGGGAACGAAATTTATAGACATCCCGCAGAAATCGAAAAGAGAACGGTCCCTGGTGAAAATGGAGAAGAAAGCAGAGTTATTGAAGAGATCGTGCGTCCTGAATTGTCGGTGTTTGAAGTCGACGGCGCGCGAGCGGCGACATATTGCCAAAACTTATGTCTGTTGGCAAAACTCTTCCTCGATCACAAGACGCTTTATCACGACGTTTCGCAGATGCTTTTCTACACCTTGTGCGAAAAAGGCGAAGATAAGAAACACAGAGTTGTCGGGTACTTTTCGAAAGATAAAAATGGGTCGCAGACAGGGCATAATTTAGCGTGCATATTGACGTTGCCTCCTTACCAGCGTAAAGGCTACGGTAGATTTCTCATTGCGTTTTCGTACGAATTGACGAAACGAGAAAGCTGGGTTGGAACGCCAGAAAAACCGCTATCGGATTTAGGTCTGATGAGTTACTCCGCATATTGGGGTGACGTGATCAGCGAGTTGTTGAAGTCGCTTGAAATTGGCACCGTGATTACGGTTTCAAAGATTTCCAAGCTCACGCATCTGGCCACGCAGGACGTCATTTTAGTGCTCGAACAAGCGCAAATTTTGAAGCGCAAAAGTAAAGGCGATGGACAGCAGCAGCAGCAGCAGCAGCAGCAACACCAACACCAACAAGAAGATGCGGCCATAGCCGATGCAGGAACAAACACAAACCCAATCGAAAACGAGACTCCGGTGAATGTTGTCGTCGGCCAAGTAGTCGAAGTGACAGCAGAAACCATCGCAAAGTTGGACGAGATTGTGACTCCTGCCGCGAGGAGAGCGAAAGCTTTGGACGTGAACGTGAAGTATTTGAAGTGGGAAGGAACGCCGGTCAGTAACGTCGTGTAAAAATACATTTTTGTTTTAATATCATATAGTGGTACATTTTTACTTCTTTCAAGGTGGTATTCTATCTATTTTTTTCAATCCCAAGGGGCTCTGCCCGTGTTCAAAAATTTCTTTCTGTCGTACACGTCGCAATCCTTCTCTTCAATTTTTTCTGGCCTCAAACCGCGCTCGCCGAGTTCTTTCGCGGACATTTTGGACTCTTCGTACACTCTAGACATGAACGATTCTTTCGCGTCTACGCAACCGCAATACGCGGCGTGCACGAGACCAGCGACGTGTTGTTGTTTTCCCTCGTCGCGCTTTTCATCCTTACCCAACTTACCGCCGCCGTTACCGTTCAAGTGCGACTTGAAGTCGTACGTCACGTAGTTTGGCGCTTGCACTTGCGTCAACGTCTTGATAATCACCCCGTTTTCTCTTTCTTTCGGAGCGATCTCCCACGTCAAAACGCCTTGTTCCGTGTTGTCTTTGTCTTCCGGATCTTCGCGTTTCAACCAAGTGCGCAAGATGCGAGCCGCGTCTTTGTTCGCCGGCGTCGCGGCAATCAAGCCAGTATTTATCGCGTGTTGCTCGGTCGCGCCACCAAAGTCACTCAACGTGACCAATGCGGCTTCGTGATCGAATAATTCGTGCAATACGTCTTCACGCATGTCTCTTAAGAACACCGTCGACGCGTCCACAAACATCGCCGCGTACCCGGCATCAACCAACGTCTTCACCGCTTTAACTTTTCTCCACGTCCACAATTGGCGTAATCTCACGCCAAAGTTGGAATCGTACGCCGATTTGTACGACCCTTCGTCGTTAGTGTACTTGCCCAACATATCTTCCATCTCGTGATCGAAGAAGCACGTGTGTTGGCAACTCTTCGTCACGCGATCCTTACACTGCTTCACGGATTTTTCGTCCGAAAGAATGAATGTTAATCTATTGGCAATTTCTGGAGCGTGCCTTTTCGCAGAGTCTAACATGATCTCCGCCAACGGCCAATACGCGGCGTTCGCGATGGTCAAAATTCTCAAGTCTTTGTCCGACGGCTTCAAATCGTGCGCCTCCAAGTGGTCGATGAGGTGCGGAATCGGCTCCGCTCCGTTGTACCAATCGTTCTTGTTACCGTGACCGCGTTCTTCGTCTTCTTCTCTTTTACCCATCTTTGGTGACTCTGATTCGTCTTCGTCATTTTTGCCGCTGCCTCGCGCGCGCGCATTCGCGTCGTCGTACTCTCTCGGGCGCTCGCCCCCTTTCTTCGAGTGCTTCGAAGACGAAGAAGAAGAAGAAGAATTCTTTTCCTCGTCTTCCTTTCGTGATGATTTGCTACTACTTTTTTTCTTCTTTTCCTCCTCCTCCTCCTCCTCCACTCTCTTCTTCGCGGTCGGCTTCGGAGTCAAATCCTTCCTCGGATACTTCACCGCTCTCTTCTCGGTCGCCTTGCTGTTCGGGTTCCAGTTGCCCGCCAGCGGCTTCGCGGACCCCAAGTGCGCCACCGACCCGTGTTCTCTCTTGTACGAACTTTCCGGCGCGACTAATCTTTCGCTCAAACCCATCGGTAAAAACTCCCCGAGATTGGTTCTCAGAGTCTCGAAGTTCTCCCTCGGCATCAAGACTAAAACCGTCAACAGGAGGACAAAGCCGAATTTCACGCCAATCGCGAACCCACCGATGGCGGATGGCACGTTGATCTGTTTCCTCGCTCTCGCGATCTTTTGCAACAGAGAGGACGGGTTTCGGTGTTGTTGTTGTTGTTGTTGTTCTCCTCGCTCGTTCTCGGAGGAGGAGGAGAAGGAGGACGATTGCAAGAGGACCGAACGTTCATTCACCGTCGTCACCGCCGCTGGGGCCGCGGCGTCTCCCGTCATCACTCCGTACGCCATTTTTTATATATCCCTCCGCCTTCTTTTCTCTTTATCTCTCTAAAAAAACACAGCGAGAGAGAGCGCGCGAACTGCTGGTGTTTCTCCTTCTTCTTCGTCGCGTATCTCCACACGCGTCTTCTTTCTTTGTCCTTTTGGAAGCAGCGCGCGCGGCGGGTATCTAAAAGTAATGATGTGAACGCCGGCTTGGGGGAAAAACGTGTTCTACTACTAATTGTTTAGGGTTTTGGTGTTCTACTAATTGTTTAGGGTTTTGGTCAATTTTTGAAAGTAACGCCTCTGATGGAGGAAAAAAGTCCCATCGCGCACTTTTTAGGCGAGAAAGAAGAAGAGAGAGTCAACGATACGATGATCTTTTCTCCGGCGAAAGCAGCAGCATTAGCAGAAGAAGAAGAAGAAGAAGACGCGGTGATGATTGTCCTCGCGGGCGGCGGTGGCGAGGAGGATGGGC
>Ga0255753_1000225_pt1 | contig 72877 bp, 60 predicted proteins | sample 041ome_10_FD_179953 | JGI IMG/M metagenome (GOLD analysis project Ga0255753, IMG submission 179953) | Coastal salt marsh microbial communities from the Groves Creek Marsh, Skidaway Island, Georgia - 041412US metaG (version 2) | ecosystem: Environmental > Aquatic > Marine > Intertidal zone > Salt...
AGCATCCAGTGCAATTATGCAATTTTTTGGTCTTGAGGAAGCAGAAGCAAGTGCTCCTATACCTGAAAGCGTTGAAGAAGGGAGCGAAAGACAAGAGGAGCCTACTTTGAGTCCGATAGAAGAGGATGAGATGGAGGCAGAATATTTTGATGATTTTATTAGTATTATTGATAGCCTTACTGCGAATGGTGCTGAACAACCTAATGCTGCAGGTGAGGAAGCAGAAGCAAGTGCTCCTATACCTGAAAGCGTTGAAGAAGGGAGCGAAAGACCAGAGGAGCCTACTTTGAGTCCGATAGAAGAGGATAAGATGGAGGCAGAATATTTTGATGATTTTATTAGTATTAGTGATAGCCTTACTGCGAATGGTGCTGAACAACCTAATGCTGCAGGTTATGGTGGTACAGTAAAAGCTATTGCTGGTGCGTATTCAGACGGTCCTTCTATCAAAAAACAAGCGGAGGATGCAGCGGGACCTAAAAAGCTTGATTTAAAAGACCCTGATGGAAGTGCTATTGACCCCACCTCTACCGAATTTGACCCCACCTCTACCGAATTCGCCGGTGTGGCTGGCTCTGCGATTGGTCTCTTAAGTGCTGGAAAAAGTATAATAGATGGACGAAAATCGATTGCTGCAGCTCTTAGAGGAGCGGTGGGGGGACCCAAGGCAACAGAAAAAGAACTAGTTGCCGCTAAATATCATATAAAAAATGATGGGGTTGCAGGTGTCCGAACAGCGGGAACTCAGGCTCTCTATGTAATATCTCCCCAAGTCGCTGCAGCTCTAGCCACATATAAAGCCATAAAGGATACTGGTGATGCGACAGCTAAATGTTTAGCAATCCAAAACTTGCTGGATAATCTAGAAGTAGCTCAGAAAGACCCACAGTATAAAATGCCAGCTGATAAATTCAAGAAGCAAAAGATAATACTGACTTGGCTTTGGTATAAGCAAAGAAGAAGAGCCGCGAAAAGAGGGAATGATGCAGTTGCCGCAGGAGCTGCTACTACGGCAAGCATGGGAGAAGCATCAGGAATTAGTTATGCAATTTCTCTTTTGTCAGGGTTTGCTGGTGCTAGTTGGAGAGGAGGCAGAAAATTGTGGAAACTCAAAAATCCTGGAAAACGAATGGAAACAGCGAGAGATATAGTCAACATGTACTTTAGCAAAGATCCTAAAGAAAAAGCCTTTGCCCTTATGATTTGTAAAGAGTTTGAAATCGATGAAGACGTTTTCAAAAACAAAGAAATAGCCTTTAAATCGATTGCAGAGGCTTTTAGATCCTAGCACCTTTTACGCGCCCTTTTTTTTATATTTTATTGGGTTTGAACTAAAGTTCCTGCCGGGGGAAACGACCAGATTTTTTTATCATGAAGTGTTGAGACGAGATGTACTTGTTGACAAGTTTAAAAAACTATTTAAATACGACTTGATGCTTTTATTCAACACCATTAAACAGGTTTTTGTCGAGAGTTTAATTGATAATGATATGAATTTTTATTAGTAAGAAAATTAAAGATTAGTCGAATTTCTTCAAAACACTCTGATGAGCTGGGAATATAGTAGAACCCAACTCAACTCTTTTCTCCAAAAAATCGGACCACTTTTGCTTGCCCCCGATGATACAGCCCTTCATCAAGGGTTACTTCCGCCTCCAAAGATTGAAGTACAGTGCAGTTGGAAAAATCGGTTTCGATTTCTGTGGAGGTATACAGTTGTCCAATATCCTTGGGTCCCCCCACCGCCGGATTTTGAGCGGAATAGGCAAGATGTTCTTTGCTAAAAGCTTCCATAATGACTTTTCCTTTGGGTTTCAGAAAGTGAAGTAATTGGTGGTGGTTAGCCGTTCTGATCCGTTCTGGAAAATGGACATAAATCAACCCTAGGGCATCGAAAAAAGCAGGTGAAAAAGTTAAATCTTCCAACGAACCGATTTGGTAATGGAGCTTTACTTGCTCTGCAGTTGCCAATTGCTCTGCTTTTTGGGCGGCAGCAGTACTCCAGTCGTAGGCATATACTTCCCAGCCCATACGCGCTGCATAGACAGCGTTTCTTCCTTCACCTTCAGCAGCCATTAGGATTTTTCCAGGGGTTAAAGAAGCCAAACAATTTTTAAAAAAAACATTGGGCGCTGTTCCATAAGCGTATTCTTTTTGTCCGTAGCGTTGCTCCCAAAAGTCTTTCATAGGCTTTTATTAAAGTAAAGGTTAAAGGAACCGAATCTGCCGACCGTAATCCCTTTCATTCGTTTTTCCTCGTAAAGATAGCGTAAAAGATATTTTTTAAAAATCACCGTCGGTAAGTTTCCCAATGTTGCCCCTAAATGCTTAGTTTAGAAATTATAAGCTTGTTCAATAAAAACCCTCCGATGGTGGAGGGTTTTTATAAGGGGTATAAAAAAAATTAATTGCTTGTTGTTTCAACAATTTTTTCACAGATGATTCTCATATCAAAGCCTGAAGACATGCCCCATTCTTTAAACGTTTTTGCAGAACCTTTAGTCAATAGATGGCTCAAGGCGTCTTCTAATGTCATAAATCCGTCCCAAGTCATTACGTTGTGCTCTCCCCAATTGTTGGGTGAGATACGAGTCCCTGAAACCCAACCGGCTCTTTTGGCCTCACCCTTTTTCATTTCCGCCTCAAGAGTTTTTTTATAGGGTTTTTGAATGTCTAAAAAAGTTTGTGGTTCTTCGGCAAAACCAAAGTTGTACAAGCTATACTTGGCGACCTGATTTCCCCAAGCAGTATCCTCAATATTCCAAAGATACATTCCTCCTTGTTCTGCGGTATAGGACAAAAGTTGTGGATTGATGTTCAGTCGCTCTCCGGCATTTTGCCACCAGGGGCCGACATTTAGATAGCTTTTTAGGTTGTTGTGAACAATCACAAATTGGTACCAGTTTCCTTCCAAGGGATGGTTTAATTTTCCACCGATGGGAACATTGGGATGAACAACTTTTTCCAAGGCCCAATACATCATTTGACCCTTGTCAACAGCTTCTTGAGCAAGTTTTGACATGTAGTTTTTTTCTACTTCTTCAAATTTGGCTTGATCTGCCGTTTTCACATACACCATGTGGTAGTTAGTCACGCCTTGCGAAAAAACAGAGAAAGTGATTAGCATCGCGGCTAAAAGTGTAATTCTTTTCATTTAAAATGGATTATAGTTAAAAAAATAAAAATACAATAAATTTAGAAGGAAGGTCTTTTTTATGTAAAAAAGGAGACGATTATAGAGTCCTTCTCCATATCTTTTCAACGCAAATGATAAATCTTTTCTAAAGCTTTCACCTCCTCCAAGCTTCGGGTGGGAGGGGTCAATCCCTCGGGCAGCGGCATATTGGAAAAGGTCTTGAAATACAAATACCCACTATCGCGCCACCAGAGGGCTTCCCTTTTTTGAATTTGAAGTCGAGTAGCCACATTGTTGAAAGTTTCTTCCTCAATTTCTTCTTCCAATTGTGCCCATGCCAAACGCATTTGTTCCACTTCTTCGACTCCTTGATAATAGCGATGCATCAATTCTTCCCAAAGCATTCGTCCTGTGCTTAGGGGGTAATCCCAAGGTAAATGATGAAACCAAAGCAAATAGTTCAAATCACATTGCTGGGGATCCTTCCAGGTATTTTGAACCTCGGGCGCATATAATGCAAGGGCGTTGCTCATTTTTCCGGTACGATCAAAACCGATCCCGGAGGCCGCTGCGCGATGGTAGTAGGTGGAGGTCCAATCCGGGCGTTGACTTTTGTCCAACCAAGGTTGTGGGCCAAAATGATGCCCTTCGCCCATCATGTGGTGCAAGCCTAATGGATAGGTGTAATTAACATAAGTGGCATGGGAATTCAACATAAGGGTGCTGATTTTTTGGATCACTTCTTTTTTTTGACTCAGGCTTATGGCAGTCCATTCCTTTGCCAGTTGTGCCGCCGACAAGGTATGATCCCACGCCAAACGACCAAAGGCATACCAATTGGATTGTGCCATGGGATGTCCCGTGAAATTGGCATCCGAACCCGTATTGGCAACGCCGGCCATCAAACTAATTGGAGTGGGATATACACTTCCATCGATGACTTTCCCCACCGTAGCTCCTTTTCCAGTGGCATAGGTGTCGGCGTCCAAACACTCCTTAAACATGGGGGCCAAATAGACCCAATGGGTGGAGTGTCCCAGATATTCTTGGGTAATTTGAAACTCCACCGCCAAGGCCGTTTTTTTAAAGGCACCAAACATTGGGTGAAATGGCTCGCGGGGCATAAAATCGATCGGGCCGTTTTTAACTTGAACGATTACTTTTTCATCAAACTGCCCGTCCAAAGGTTTAAACTGTTCATAGGCTTCTTTAAAGCGATCCCCATTGGGATCGGCTTTATAAACAAACGCCCTCCAAATGACAATACCGGGATAGTTTTCCAAGGCTGCTGCCAACATATTGGCACCCTCGGCATGGGTGCGACCATAGTCCTGAGGACCGGGTTCGCCTTCCGAATTGGCCTTGACCAAAAAGCCTCCAAAATCGGGAATATAACGATGAATTTCAGCCGTTTTTTCTTTCCACCATTGACGGACGTCCGGATCCAATGGATCGGAAGTGGTCAAGCCCCCCAAGGTGCGCGGAGATCTAAAATTGACCGATATAAATACCTGTATCCCATAAGGCCGAAAAAGATCGGCTAAGGCTTTTATTTTTTCTAAATATTCTGCCGTGAGAAAACGCGAACTTGCATTGACGTTGTTGAGGGATACAGCATTGATGCCAATGGCGGCATTGGCTCGGGCATATTGCACATAACGGGGATCTAGCCGATAGGGCAATTCAAACCATTTCCAAAGCGATGCACCGGCATAGCCCCGTTCCACAGTTCCGTTGGCATTGTCCCAATGATTGAGCATTCTATAGCGCACTTTTGGGATTTCTCTCTTTTCAAAAGGGGCAGCTCCAATTTCTTGTAGTTCGCGAGCAAAGGCAAAAGCGCCATATAAAAGTCCTAAATCATTAGAAGCTTCTATTCGTTGTTTTCCTTCTTTTCGGAGGATGATAAAACCGTCTTTTCCCAAAGCAGTATCGTTACTTTTTATATTTAAAAAAATGCTGCCTGGAATTGGCTGCGCTTGTTGAAGGATGGGAATTTTTTTGTCCAAAAGCGATTCTAGTGCCTGCTGAAGTTCTTGTGCAGCCAATTGGGAGCGTTCGGAATCACTCGCTAAAACAATAGCGTTGATGGCTGCTGCCAATTGAGTACGATGGTCAGAATTTTCAATTTTGGTATAACTCAGCCAAAGTTCTGATCCACTTTGAGAGAAGCCAAAAAAGGAAAGGAGAAGGAGTGCTGCGAATGTGATTTTTTTCATGTTATAAATGCTGTACGGTTATAGTGTCAATGAATTGCGGTTATTATTTTTTGAGGGTTTTACATTATTGAGGGCTTGTTTTTTTGATTTCAAAAGGGGTGGCAGGCAAACCGTTGAGGGCATACAAATTTGCGTTTTCGGGATTATTGGCCCAAGCATAGCGCACCACGGTGGGATTTTCGATCTCCGGATGCCATACCCGCACTTGATGACCATCAATTTGAGCTTTTGCCCAAACAAAATCCTGTTCGGCATTTCGAATCGCGAAAGAGGCGGGTGGACCGCCTTTAGTAAACAATCCTTTTTGCGCACCGCTAAAGCGAATAAGCACCTGTTTTTGTTCAAAATCCCAATGCTCTGGAGCAGGACTTTCCGCCTCCAATGTAGTGTCGCCATAGGCGATTTTTTCTGCCAACAAGGCCAGCCGTTTTCCCACATCGGCTTTGTTTAAGGGATGAATATCATTCCATTCTCCCAGATCGATGGCTACTGCCATTCCTGTATTAGGTAAGGCGGTTGTTTCCCATTGTGCTTGTCGCAGGGCAGCCCAATCACTTTCCACAGGGCGGTGGGTAGGGGCTAAGAAATTGGCCAATTGTACAAAGAGAAAAGGAAAATCACCCTGTCCCCAGTCGGTCCGCCAATTGTTAATTAAAGCGGCAAAACGCGCAGCATATTGCTTCGAACGACTCACATTAGATTCTCCTTGATACCATATACAGCCTTTAATTTTATAGGGCAATAAAGGAGCTAGCATTTTGTTGTACAATCCTCCGGCTTTCCAGCGGACAAAAGTGGGGCCTGCAAGGGGATCGGAGGGAGCGCCTAATCGGTATTTCCATTGTCCTTTTAAATCTAGGGTGTCTTGATCGGTGGCTAAATAATAGGGTTTATCGAGGATAAAACCTCCCCGGCCGCTTGTATTGATCACGCGAACGGCGAGGGTATTTTCTCCTTTTTGAAGGATTCCATTTTCAACAGTATAACGTCGAGGGGGATATTGATAGCCGGTTGTTCCTACCAGTTTACCATTCAAATAAACAAAATCTTGATCGACGATCCGCCCCATCATCAACTTTAAAGGTCGATCCACAAAAGCTGGGGGAGCAATAAATTTCTTGCGAAACCAGACCACCCCTTGCGTGTCGTCAAGAGGTTTAGGATTCCAAAAATTGGGAAGCTCAAAAGGATCCCAGTCGGAATCGTCCATTGCTGCTGTGCTCCATTGCGGCTGCGCTTGAAGTCCACGATCTTTCTCATCGAGTGCACGGTACCAAGCAGCACTTCTTTTTTGATCGGCAGCTTGAATTTCTTTGACTCGGTTAGTGTCTTTAAATTGTTGCATTTCTTCCCATGCATCGGGAAATGCTTTTAAAGCAGCTTCACTCATCCAAGCTTCCACGGGCGATCCCCCCAAAGCAACATTCACGATGCCAATGGGCACTTGATATTTTTCTTGTAGTTGTTGCGCAAAAAAATAAGCGACGGCAGAAAATTGAGAAATACTTTCCGGGCTTACGGCCACCCAATCTCCTTGTTCAAAATCGTTATGGACTTGATTAAAATCGTAAAGATCAGGAACGATAAATTGTCGTATCATAGGATTGTTTGCGGTGCGAACAATTTCTGGGTATTTTTCTTTGACGCGGTCCATGGGAAGTTCCATATTGGACTGCCCCGAACAGATCCAAAGATCGCCAATCATGATATCTTTCAGCTTGCGTTGGTTGCTTGCTTGAAGAAGCATTTCGTAGGGACCTCCTGCTGCTTGGGGGGCTATTACCACGTTCCAGTTTCCTTGATTATCGGCCTGGGTAGTATAAGTAGCCCCTTTAAATTGTAATGTAATTGCTTCCTGTGGTGCTGCCCAACCCCAAATTTTAAGCGGGGCTTCGCGTTGGAAAACCACGCCATCGCTGATGAATCGAGGCAGTCGAATTTGTCCCCAAAGGGAATTTAATCCCATGCTGAAGCAGAGTAAAAGGGGGAAATAAAACTTATTCATAGGTGTAAAGGCTTAATTTTTGAATGGCATAATCCCCTTGAAAAAGGCGCACGTGTCTTCCCTGATGTGTTTGGTCGCCATTGAGGTGTCGATGTACGACCCATTTTCCATTTTCAAAGCTTCCTTCTTCATTTTTCAAAATTCCAACACGAAGAGAAGGGTCAACTAAACTTTTAAAGGTAATGACGATTCCGGTGCCTGCGAAAAAAAATGTATCGGCATCGGTTTGAAGAATTAGGGCAGCCGAAGGCGGCCAAATTTCCCCATCGGTTTTGACTTCCCAAGGCAGCGTATAGGAGTGTTTGACCGTAAATTCGTAATTCCCAAATCGAAGTTGAACTTCAGTGGTTTCATTGTCGAGCAGGACCGCATCCATTTTTTGGGCTCCGTGCAATTGTGTAATTGTGGGTGTAAGCTGCTCCAAAAGCGCATACACTTTCCCGAGTTTTTCCCCGTGATCTTCACTGGGGTTTTCGATGGAAAAGGGAGAAAAACCCATCCCTTCATAATGTCCGATTGTATATATTGCTTTGGCAGCTGCAGTGGTGTCAAAACGGTGTTCGGGGACAAAAAGCGGATTGTTTTGACGGACATATAAATCACACCAATGTTTAAAATCCGGATTGTAAAAATCAGGGGAAAGGAAATCTATGGAAGGGCCTGCAGCTTTCCAAACATCCATCAAATGGGGAAGGGGACCGGCACTCGGATATTCGCCGGGCTTTTTTTGAGGGGCATTTAAGGCGGCGTTGACAAACATCGGCAAGGGGTAAACTGCTTTTCCTGCGGCAATCACTGCCTCCGTAAATTTTGCAAAATACCAGGCCATAAATAGTTCTTCAGTGGCGCTACCTTTTCCAAAAACAACCTCCCAATTGCCTGCTGTTTTATAGCCTTGTGCAGCCCAAAGGGCTTCAAATTCGGGCACTAATTTTCCTTTGTGCACGTTTAAATACGAAATCAATTCTTGAGGAACAGCAGCTTCAAATTGCGCATTGGCCAAAGGGTGATGATCCCGTGCCGAGGGCAGCATGCCGATTTCATTTTCGGTCTGAACCATGAGGATGCTTTGCTGTTTTTCGTTCACGCTCCGAACAAACCCCATCAAGGCTTCGTAGGCGTGAAGATCCGCCTGTAAATTGTTTTTACTAAAGGGGGATAGAATTTCTTGACTGATCCCCTGTTCGTCCTTTACTCTAGGAAAACGCGCCTGATCTTTTTTAACCCAAGCCGGCGCATGACTGGACATACTGTTTTTCCATGATCCAAACCAAAGCAGCACCAATTTGAGTTCGTGTTTTTGAGCCTCGGCAATCAATTGTTTGTAAAGTGAAAAATCAAATTGTCCCTCAACGGGTTCGATAAGTTCCCAATATACCGGAACCAAAAGGGTGTTTAAATGAAGTTTTTTAAGCGTGGGCCAAACAGACTCCATCGCTGCCAAACTCGTAAAGGTGGAATTTCCCAATTCCCCTCCCAAAATCAAAAAAGGGGCATCCTCCACGATAAGTTGGGTGGTATTTCCTTTTTTCTTTAAATGCGGGAGGGTGGTGGTAAGTGGCGCTTTAACAGTTGTTTCACAACCGAAACAAAGGAGTAGGACAAAGAGCCCAAAACTCTTTTTAATAAAATTCATTAATTCAGATTTATAGTCTGTTAAATTACATCTAAAAGTGTAAGTAAAAAAACGACTACAGAAAATCCTAGTTGGAGTTAAAAAAACCCTCCGCTTGGGAGGGTGATTTTAAAAGGATTAATTAACCCACTTTATACCTTCGTATATGGTTCTCCATTGAAAACCTTCGGGATCATATTCCGCCATTTTAGATTTTTTTAAAAGCGCTTGAAAATCCGCAGGAAGGGTTTTATAGCTCAATGCTTCCATGGCATCTGCCAGGGTGGCAAAACCGTCGCGGGTGAAAACTGTGGCGCCTGATTTAGCACCTTGGGGATAGACCCGAGTTCCCAACCCCCAATTGACTTGTTCTGTCTTTTTTTCTTTGATGTTTTTTTCAATAAAGGGTTTCCACATGTTTATGTTTTCTTGAACAAAACCCTCTAAATTGACTGGGCGAGCGTAATTGTGAATGCTAAATTTACTGTTGCCTTGAATCACCTCTTCGATTTGATAATAGTGAACGGCCAGCACTTCTTTAATGTCATCGGTTGAAATATCATTGGCATTCATGTTGATCACAGTGGGATCCCAAATGCCATTTGCAGTTGTTGCAGACTCAAAATCTTTAAAAATATTGATAATGATATAATTGGAAGGAGGACCTGAAATTCCAACTTCTCTCAAAAGGCCCCAGGAAAGCATTTTTCCGTCATCGATGGCTTTTTGAGCAATCTCAGCCCAATAGGTGGTTTCTAATCGTTCAAATTCAGCCCTGTTTTCAGGGGCAACTTTCACATACATAAAAGAGGATACTTGTCCAAAAGCAGTAAGGCTTAGCAAGCAAGTCAGTAAAAAAAATAATTTTTTCATTTCAAATTGGTTTAGGTTAATAAGATTAAATGTATGATTTTTTCGAAATTATAAAATCATTAAGCCTTTTTTATTTTCGAAAATAATTGGCAAATCCAATGAAAACACCTTGTAGCGGAAGACGCAGCCAGGCTACCACCGCAGGGGTGTTGAGCTGATTTTGAACGGCTTCGCTCAGTGCCATATAAATATTGGCTGGAAAAACAGCAATCAGTAAAAAAATTAAACCTAAAGCAGCTTTGGATTCAAATTTTTTAAAGCACAAAGCACCCCCCAAAACAATTTCAGCAAGACCGCTGATATAGACCAGTGCCAAAGGATAGGGCAGCAGAGGCGGCATGATTATCAGAAAAAATTCAGGCATTGTGAAATGCGAGATTCCCGCTAAAATAAAAACACTTCCAAAAAGATAACGTCCAATATTCTTTTTCATTTTTTTAGTTGAAGCGGTTGAAAATAGGAATTAATTTTTTTGCAATCCATCGATTTCCTTGATCCGAGGGATGGAGCCCATCATAGGTCATTCCTATGGCTTTTAGAGGATATGGATAGGGATCGGTTTCGGGACGGAAGGGAAGACCCAAATAATTGGGATATTTGTAATCCTTTAATTTTCCTGTTGATGGATCAATCAAACGTTTGAATCGGACGAGCTTTTCCATACGAAGAGCGTTTTGGTGATATAAATCAAGGACGGGAATATTTTCCTCACGACCAACGGCTTGCACGGCACGCACAAAGGCCTCCAAAGATTGGTTGTTTTTGGGTTGGTAGGAACCGTAGGCGATGTTTTTAAAATTATTGATATACACAAAATCAGTCCGTTGCATGGGTGTGATCAGCACAATTTTGGCTTGCGGATGGAGCGTTTTCAATGCGGCGATAATTTTTTGGAGGGCACCAAAAAAAGTAGTGGTTCCTCGGGCTGCTCGATAATCATCGAGGGTTCCGATGGCATTTCCTGCCCACCAATCGTTGGTGCCCAAAAACACGGTGTAGTAATCCGCTTTGGGGATATTTAGTTGTTCAAAATTTTCGGCAACTCGAATAGCGGTCCACCCATTGTAACCGTGATTTATATATTTTAAATCGCTTCTTTTTTTAACAACACAGCTCATATAGCCCACACTAACACGATGTGCGGTTTCGTCCAAATGATCGTTCAGATAGGTGATGGAATCGCCCAAAGCGACCCATGTTTTTTGTTGTGCAGTGAGGCTACTAAGGCCGAGCCAAAGGAATACAGCGATGCGAAATATAGTTTTCATTTTGGAATTTGATCTTCTTCCTGTGAAGATAATTATTTTGATTTAGGGGTATCGCCTAGAGCGTTTAAATATTCCTTGTATTTTTATGATTGAATACAGTTAAAATGAAACGAATACAACTTTTTGAAATTGAAGATTTTCCGTGGTTTCCCAATTTTTTAAGAAAATACTTGATGCAATTGCTCTATCGTTTTCATCAATTATTAGGTTCGGCAGAGGTGGCTGCCACCCAAATAGAAGCTTTGTTTCAAAAAAGCAACTTTTCGAAGATTACGGATTTATGTTCCGGCAATGGGCAATTGGCAATTTCGGTTTTTGAAAAGTTATCCCTTCCCATAGAACAATTTACTGTAACGGATCTTTATCCGACTTCTTTTCATAATTCCTCAGACAAGACTTCAGGGTTGCGTTTTCAGTCTGAGCCGACAGATGCGTTAACCTACCGACCAGAAGCGGGAGAATTGATTACGATGCTTGCAGCTTTTCATCATTTTTCGGAGGAGGAAACCCAACAAATTTTAGAACGGGTGATGGCTCAAAATGCAGCATTGATGGTGTTGGAAATCAGTGCCAATGACTACCCCAAATTTCTTTGGTGGACGGCGATTCCGATCAATATGCTGTCGAGTTTAGTTTTGACGCTCTTTGTAAAAAAATGGAGTTTAGGTCAATTTTTCTTTACCTATGTGATTCCCATACTCCCCCTTGTTTTTGCATGGGATGGAGCGGTGTCAAATGCTCGAACCTATGGCGTTGACGATTTGAAAATTCTGCTTTCCCGTTGCTCCCTTCCGGATCATTATCGCTATGAAATACTACCGGTGAAAAGAAAAGCAACCCTTCTTGCTTTTCATTTATATCCCCTAAAATAAAACTTCGAGGCGTTCAATCGGAAAGTGAATAGGGTTTGGTGGTGCCCCAATTTAGATTCGGATGTTCTCCCATGACAAAGTCAATCACCCCGCCTTGGATGAGGTCGCTGTGTTGCAAATATGTTTTTTCATAGGGTTTTCCATTCCAACGCATTTCTTGGATATAGGGGCGTCCTTGGTCTGCTCCAATGGCGTTGATGACTAAACGTTTTCCCCCCTCCAGTTCCAAAGTGATTTTCTCAAAGCGAGGTCCCGAAATCACATATTGGGGGACACTCGGTGTGACCGGATAGAAACCTAAGGAAGCAAAAACATACCAAGCCGACATTTGCCCGGCATCGTCGTTTCCACTCAAGCCCCCCGGACCATTTCCGTATTCTTCATCAGCGATGGTCTTCACCCAAGCTTGTGTTTTCCAGGCTTGACCGGAATAATTGTATAAAAAAGGAATATGGTGCCCCGGTTCGTTGCCGTGCCAGTATTGTCCAGTGTTTCGGAGTTCATCTAATTTTTGATTAAAAACGGCTTGCCCGCCCATAAGCTGCATCAAGCCCTGAACATCATGAGGGACAAACCAAGTGTATTGAAAGGGGGTTCCCTCCGTGATATAGGATTGACGGATGTTGTTATCAAAATCTTCGATAAAAGTCCCATCTGCATAACGCCCCCGCACCGATAGATCGGAAGGGCTGAACACTTTTTTATAGTTGAGTGCCCTTTGTTTCAGTATTTCAGCATGTACACTGTCCCCTTTTATTAAGGCTAATTGATAAAGGCCAAAATCATCAAAAGCGTATTCTAAAGTTCGAGACACCTGTTCCTTTTTATGGAAGGAATCGGCAACATCATCTTCCAAAGGAATGTAGTTGTAGGTTAAATAGGAGTCCAAAGCTCTTCTTCCTTTGCCTTGAATATATTCCTCATTGGAGACAGGAGATTCAAAGGCATTTTGAATTAAATAGGCATATTCTTGATCGTTGGGAAGTGATAATCCCTTCACTACGGCATCGGCTAAAGTAATTTGAACATGATCGCCAATCATGGCTGCCGTATAGTTGTTCCAAGCAGGAAAAATCGGCAACCATCCTCCTTGTGCTGCCTTTAGATAGAGACTTTGCATCATGTCTTTTACACGTTGGGGCGACCACAGGGTCAAGAGCGGATGCAAGGCACGAAAGGTGTCCCACATGGAAAAGTCTACATAATAGTTGCCTTGAGCAATATTTGTTTTGACATGATCACTGCTGAATTGGATATAGTCTCCATTAGCATCGTTAAAAATTCGGGGGAGTAAGGCGGAATGATAGAGTGCCGTATAAAAGGTTTCTTTTTGTGCGGTATTTTCGGACTCCACCTTAATTTTTTGAAGTAATGTTTCCCACTGCTCTTTCAATTGATGTTCTACCGCATTAAAAGTTTGTCCCCCCATTTCTTTTTCTAAATTGGCTCGAGCGGCTTCTATAGAAGTAAAAGAAGTTCCGATGCGGATTTCCACCCTTTGGTTTATTGCTGTATCAAAACTCAAAAAGGCACCACTGTCTTTTTGGTCGTTGATTTGTCGTTGATTTTCGTAGATCGTATCGGCTTGATACACACCAAAGGATTGGAGGGGTTGGTCAAATTGAACGACAAAGTAACCGCTAAATCCGGCGGATTCACCCCAACCTTGATAGATGCGATGTGCGGGATTATATCCCACTACCTCCTTTTTTTCAGGATGGATAGCGACAAAACCAGCTCCTTCATCGCTGTTGGGATGGATGATAAGATGTGCTTTTTCGCCCGCTTTATAGTCGATTTGTAAAATCCCTGCGCGGGTTGTTGCCGTCATGGCCACTTGAATGTCGTAGTCGTCCAAATGGGTTTTATAGACGTAGGCTTTGGAGCTTTCTTTTTCATGAGAAAATTGGCTCGCCCGTTCTTTAGGGGTCACTTTGAGGTCGCCAGAAGTGGGCATCAAGGTAACCGACCCGTAATCTTGTGTACAAGAGCCACTCAGCCAATGACTGGCACGAAAGCCGGTCAGCTGGGAATCTTTGTAATAATAGGGTGCCACGCATTTTTGCTCTGAAGTTTGCGTTTCCGGCGTCCATTGGGTCATTCCAAAAGGAGCGGAAACAAAGGGCACTACTTGTGCATTACCCTCCTTTTTTTCACTGAATTTTAAGGCACTTGGAGTGGTCGCATTTCCGGTACCAATCAATGGATTAATCAGTTCTACTAAGGAGTTTTCAGAAGAATCTTGTCCAAAACTTGAGAGGGAGAACAGAAAAAATACAAGGGGGAAAATGAATTTCAATTTTAATGACATGTGGTACAATTCTAAGTGATGTGCTTTTGCTATTGAAAGATACATTTTTCAAAGCGTTATCTATATGCCAAAAACAATTTTATAAAAGTGAATGTTCAAGGAAAAGAATTTTTTTCAGGAGGGTTTATTCCAACTTTTTTTTATCTTTAAAAGAAAAACATGGGAGTAGGTGGAATCTTAATCGCAAGTGTAGCAGTTTGTTTGCTGTTTGGTTTGATTATAGAAATTCAAGAGCGATACTTATAATAATAGTTTGGGTTATTTTTTGAGAAATATACTGGTATATTCTGCCATTGCATTGGTGGTGTGGATGTTGTATTCTGCTATTCGCGGGATGAAAAACAACAAAAAATAATATTGTACAGACATTTCTAAAACATCTGTACAATAGTTTTCAGTATGATAAGTATTATTTTTGGACGCGCATTCCTTTCACTTCGAACATGTCCATCAGCGTGCCTGTGATATCATCTCCGGTGAGCGTCAGATCCATATAGACATCGTAACCTTGCGCATTGGCTTCAATAGAAATTTTGTTTTCAGTAACAGCCGTTGATGCGATATCCATGGTGCTGTCTGTAGCCCCGGTGGCATCTACAAAAGTAGCAGCATAGCTTCCGTCAGCAGCTTTTGTCATTTGAAGTGTTAGTGGAATATCTCCATAGCCTGGAACTTGGAAAATGGTTAGGCTAAATTGTCCTAACATAGGGTCTACGGCTACTTTTTTCTGTACGCCACAAGAAAGCGCGAGAAAAAATACGGAAAGGGTAATGATTTTTTTCATGAAATATTGTTTTTATACTTTACAATGTAAGTATAAATTTAAATATCAAGAAAATAAAGTGCCTTGTTTTTTGGTTTATTGAACGCGATCCCAAACACTAATGGCGCCGCTCAATTGATCTCTCCATGTCATTCGATTGTTGTCGTTGGAGTACGTAATAGTGTAGTTGATCACCGTGGTTCCAAGAACAAAATCATAAGTTCCGGAAGCATCTTTACTCCAAGAATAAGTCTTAGTGACAGGGGCTAAACAACCCGTGGAGTTTTCATTTATAAAAGTGTAAATGGTGGTAACTGCGTTTTCGCTTGCGGTACAAGTAAAACTAAAACACTCGTATGAGGGAACAAGTTCCACAAGAGTGCTTTTAAGCTCTTCCCAAATAATAGGTTGTAAGTTTGAATCCGTAACAGAATATATTCGCCAAGAGCCAATAATGTTATCAGGTGCTGCTTCTACAACTTCTTCTTTCCCACAACTGACATTAATAAGCGTAAGTGATAAAATAGTAAGACCAAGGGTGTAAAGCTTCTTCATGATTTTTTAGTTTTCATCAAAAATAATTATTTTGAAGGGGAAATCAATTCATAATTTTTAAAAGTTTGCTTTTTTAACAAAACCCTGTTTGCTCCTTTTTGAAATCTAGACGCTGCTCTATAATTTGATAATGAATACTTTAAAAAACATTTTTTAATAGTTTTTAAAAAAAATGATTTTATTTGCATTAGAAATGAGAAGTCCTCATTTCTAGCTGAACATTTTGAAAACTGTTTGTACCTTCGGGCTTTTGAACCACAGGAAGTCATATTCAAAAGCGGCTCACCAAGTGAGTGACCGGAATTTAAAGCGAGCTTCCGCCCTTATGTATTCTACGCTCCTATTCGGATTGGGTTTTCTCCCATCCGTACCCTATATCATTTTGATCTAGTATTTCTTTGAAGTTTGCTTTGATGCCCACTCCTTTAATTTATTCAAAAAAATACTTTTAATCTCAACAATGAACACCAAATATATTGATCTGATTCAACAAACCTTCGATTTTCCCAATGAGGAATTTACGCTAGACAAGGACGCACTCAAGTTTCACGATATCGACTTGAACGCCTTGGTGAAAACGTATGGAACACCATTGAAATTCACCTATTTACCCCAGATTTCCAACAATATTAAAAGAGTAAAAAATCTTTTTAATACGGCTTTTGAAAAGCTGAATTATCAAGGGAAATATCACTATTGCTATTGCACCAAAAGCTCTCATTTTAAACATGTGCTAGAAACGGTATTGGCCAATGATGTGCACATTGAAACCTCTTCGGCTTACGACATTGATATTGTAGAGCATTTAAAACAGGAGGGTACGATAAGCCCGGATCATTTTATAATTTGTAATGGTTTTAAACGCTCACGATACATTGACAATATTGCACGTCTGATCAATAACGGGCACCACAATTGTATCCCGATCATCGATAATTACGAAGAACTCGATTTGCTTTCAGAAAAAATTGATCACAAATTCAAGGTGGGGATTCGAATTGCATCGGAGGAGGAGCCCAAATTTGAGTTTTATACCTCTCGTTTAGGAATTGGATATAAAAACATAGTTCCTTATTACGACGACCAAATCCGGAACAATAGCAAAATCGAGTTGAATATGTTGCATTTTTTCATCAATACAGGCATACGAGACAATGCTTATTATTGGAATGAATTGCACAAATGTTTGAAGGTATATACAGACCTTCGAAAAGAATGCCCCACCCTGAACGCTTTAAATATCGGCGGTGGATTTCCCATAAAAAACTCTTTGGGTTTTGATTTTGATTATGCCTATATGGTAGAAGAAATTATCACTCAAATTCAATTAACCTGTGATGCCGAAGGTGTACCCGTTCCCGATATATTTACCGAATTTGGAAGTTTTACAGTGGGAGAAAGCAGTGGTGCCATCTATGAAGTTTTGTATCAAAAACAGCAGAACGATCGGGAAAAATGGAATATGATTAATTCTTCTTTCATTACCACCCTGCCCGATACGTGGGCCATTAATAAGCGCTTTATTATGCTTCCCATCAATCGGTGGGAGGACGATTACGAACGCGTGCTACTGGGAGGACTCACTTGCGACAGCGACGATTATTACAACAGTGAACAGCATGTCAATGCGATTCATTTGCCTGTTTTTGATGATCAAAAACCCCTCTATGTTGGATTTTTTAACACAGGTGCCTACCAAGAAACCATAGGCGGTTTTGGGGGATTGCACCATTGTTTGATTCCCACGCCCAAGCAAATTATTATTGACAAAGATGCCGCCGGGAACATGGTCACCGAAATATTTAGTGAAGAACAAGACAGCGCTGCTGTTTTAAAAATATTGGGCTATTCTCCTGTAGAACAGCCCGTCATTTCAGAATAAAATCTAATCCATTACAATGAAAACGTACGCTAACATCCCCGAATCTTTTTCTCGAAAGGAAAACTCAAAAATTGTTTTGCTTCCTGTTCCCTATGACGGAACAAGCACTTGGCAAAAGGGAGCCGACCAAGGACCGCAAGCTTTTTTGGAGGCTTCGGAAAACATGGAATTATACGATATTGAAACGGCCAGTGAAGTCTATAAGCAAGGCATCTACTTGGCGCCAGCAATTACCGAAAACAGCAGCCCTGAAGCAATGGTGAACGCGGTCTATGCAACCACCAAAGAATTTATAAAAAAGAATAAGTTTGTGACCCTTTTCGGGGGCGAACATTCGGTATCAATTGGGAGCATTCGCGCTTTTAATGACTGTTTTCAAAACCTCACCGTGGTGCATATCGACGCACATGCCGACTTGCGCAAAGAATATGAGGGGACTCCCTACAACCATGCCTGTGCGGTTCACGAAGCCAGTCAAAAAACCAACCTCATTCAAATTGCGATTCGCTCCATGGATGCCATCGAAAAAACCTATATGAATGAAGAGAAAACCTACTTTGCGCATGAGATGATCGATGATATCGGTTGGACAGATACGGCTTTGGATCAAATGACTCAAAATGTATTCATCACCTTCGATTTGGATGCATTTGATCCGTCCATCCTTCCCAGTACTGGAACCCCAGAACCCGGTGGCTTGTTTTGGTACGAAACGCTGAGTTTTTTAAAACAAATCTTCGAAGAAAAAAACGTAGTGGGATTTGATATTGTTGAGCTATGTCCCAATCCTCACGACAAATCCTCCGACTTTTTGGCGGCGAAACTTTATTATAAGATGTTGAGCTATAAATTTCAACAAGAACCCCTCGAATAAATCAAATTTTGAATGAAAGATAAAAAGCAAAAAGGAGCCATTTCCGCATTTATGGAGCATCATTTTCTCCATTTCAACAGTGCTACTTTGGTGGATGCAGCCCAAGGGTATGAACTTCAATTGGAAAAGGGAGCAAAAATGCTGGTTTCTTTGGCGGGTGCGATGAGTACAGCGGAAATTGGAAAAATCTTTGCTGAGATGATTCGTCAAGATAAGGTACATATCATTTCCTGCACGGGCGCCAATTTGGAGGAAGACGTAATGAATTTGGTGGCGCACAAGCACTACAAGCGGATTCCCAACTATCGGGATTTGACCCCGCAGCAAGAATGGGATTTGTTGGAACAAGGATTAAACCGCGTGACGGACACTTGTATTCCGGAAGAAGAAGCTTTCCGTAGGCTGCAAAAACACATTTACCAACTGTGGCGTCAAGCCGAAGCGCAAGGGGAACGCTATTTTCCACATGAGTTTATGTATAAATTACTTTTGTCCGGAGTGTTGGAGGAGTATTATGAAATTGACCTAAAAGATTCTTGGCTGTACGCTGCAGCTGAAAAAAACCTCCCTATGGTAGTTCCAGGGTGGGAAGACAGCACCATGGGAAATATTTTTGCCAGCTATGTATTGAAAAAGGAATTACAGGCGCATACGGTCAAGTCGGGCATAGAATACATGACCTTTTTGGCAGATTGGTACACCGAATCTTCAGCAAAGGGAATTGGATTTTTTCAAATCGGGGGTGGGATCGCCGGGGATTTCCCCATTTGTGTGGTTCCCATGTTGGCTCAAGACTTAGAACGTCACGACACTCCTTTTTGGAGCTATTTTTGCCAAATTAGTGACTCTACGACCAGTTATGGTTCGTATTCAGGAGCCGTGCCCAATGAAAAAATCACTTGGGGTAAATTGGACATGGACACCCCAAAATATATCATCGAAAGCGATGCAACCATTGTTGCTCCTTTGATTTTTGCTTATCTGTTAGGATTATAAAAATTTAATTATGGTTCGAAAAATAATTGATTACAAAAATGTGCCACCAGAAATCTTGAAATTGTTGGCTGAAAAGTATCCCGATGGTTATGATCAAGAGGATATTATTTCCTTTACCAATGCAGACAAAAAGTACATTCAAGCGGTTGAGATTCGTACAGAAGACACCATCTACCTGATTAAAGTCAGTGCGCAATTGGAGCAGGCAATGGAAGATGTCAACCAACAAGCCGATTTTGAAGACAATGACGATTCTGAGGAAATCGACTTTCAGGAGCCACTAGAGGAAGAAGAGTAGTCGGGGAGACTATGGAGGTTAGCAGTATCCGCGAATTTCCTTGGTTTTTATGGATTTTCACGGGCTTCACTTTTATTGGGCGTTTTAAATGCAAGTTGTCCTTTAGAAAGCTCAATATACTATAACGTGGGTTATTATTTTAGGTAATTATCTATACTAGAAATTTAACTAAATGAATTAAATATCTTAAATACAATTATATAGCCTTATTTTTTTGTAATAAATTAATATTCCCAAGTCTGAAATTTCCTTCTTATTGATGGTTTACAGCAAACGTTTTAATAAAACATTTTAATTTAATTCGGGGTTCTTTTTGAGATTCTATAAAACGATCCTCCGAATGATAGTGAGGACTTTGCATTGCAAAACATTATCTAATATAAAGCGTGTTCAAAATTCCGTATCAAACATTATTCATGAATTGTAAATAGAGGGTTATGCGGGCTCATTTTTGGGTTTTTAAAGCTTTCTTAGCTACCATAGAACAGGATGGAACGTTGTCCCCTTTTTTCTGTTTTTTAATCGTTGTCGATAATCCGTAGCGATATTCTTTTATTCCATAGGATTTCTCTTTCGAGAACTTTATAAGGAATCCTTTTTGTATAGTGAAATAACCGCTTTTGAGGTCTTTTTTTCTCGGGTTAAATAATGTGCCCCATTTCCCTTTCAAATTTTTGCATCAAAGGTCTTGTTTTGATTCATTTTTCACATTTTCCTATAGAATAATCAGCACATAGAACCATAAAAAATCTATGTTTATAATTCATTAAAATTCACATAATATAGAACCTTTTATCATTAAAATAAATCACCCTAAAAAGCAATAAATAAATCCCATAAATTGTCTATTTAGAGTAAATCTTTCAATTTTATTGTTTTAGCCCCCAAATTCTTCTGGGTTCTTACATAATGATACAAATTATCGAAGGTCATTTCACGTATTTCCTTTTTTACACGGCTTTCACTGAGTATTTTTTCAGTTCCCAATCGATTTCCTATGATTTTACGCATTTTTTTATCACTACCGAGGTAGATTGTTTTTTTTACCGCTTTATATTTGAAATTGATAATCCAATAGACTGATAATGAATGTTTCCCCGTTTTTTTCTTTTGTGTTGAAACATTGAAATTTAACTGATATTCTTGTTCTACATCTTTATATTTGGCTAAGATCCGATCACAAAGCTTTTGATATTTCAAAATGTTTCCTTCAATTTCTTTAATATCCTCTTTCAGAAAGTAAATTTCAGAAATCCACTTTTCAATCAGATTCATATAAGCGCGATAGGTGGTTATATTCTCCCTTTCCTTCCTTCCCATGCTTTCTAGCATGTATTGTGGGATATTATCGAACCGTTTCGGATGACTTCCTTTTTTCATTCTATATTATTTACTTTAATTATTATAAAAGTATAGAAAAAAAGGATAGCCTTTTATTTTCGTTTTAATTTTACCTGTATAAAATTATTTATTGCATGTATCTCCTCCTTTTTTGAATCAATTTTCAGTTCTTTTGTCTTATTTTTAGCCTTTTTTAAACTTCTTTCTGTAATCCTCGTTTTGATTTCATTTTGCACACCAATAACGCATTTGCCTTCCCCTTATTTTCAATTTTATTTGCAGTTTTTTCTATTTAGAGTGGAATATATTTTTACTCTTATCGACCTTATTCATCCCCCTCGGCAGTCTAATTTTTTTTGTCTTTCAAAATGACCTTTAAAAAGGTGAATGAATCATTTTAAAATGCTTTTTTTACCCCTCTTTTCACACTTTTTTTATGGCTTTTAGTTGTAATGCACACTTATTTCTAACATGTAAATAACAGATAAACAGCTATTTATATAAAACCTTTTTTAAACGCCTATCAAATACGAGTCGTTTTTGCACCTTGTCAAAAATTAAGTCATCGAATCCCCTTTTCCTTATCAAAGATTATTTTTATTGTATTAGAGCGATTTTTGATTTGCATTCAAAGTTAGAAGCAAAAATATCCTGGGGCTATTTACGAATTTCTTCTAGATTCTTCCTTTTTATTTATTTTGCCTTTTGCAAAATCTTTCATGATTTATGGTTAGCAGTGCTTTTTTTACAAAGCAGCTAACTTGGCATCTACCTGGCCTTGTAAAACTTTTTTGAGTTGTGCGATGGAGGCTTTGTATTTATCAAAACCGATTATCTTTTCCGTCATCGCCAAAGCTTTTTGAAAAAGTAATGCTTTTAACACGTCATCCTTTTCCACGATGGTTTTTAGTTGTTCGACATAATCCGCATTGTCTTGCTTACTTTCTGATTGTATGATGAGGTTGGGATAATTAAATTGAAAATAATCGATGATTTTTCTTTGAGAAACAGCTTCATCCTCAATATTTGCAGTGATATACAGAAAATGAACGTTGTGAATTTCATCCAATAATTTTTTGAGCTCTTTGGATTCAAGATATCTTATTTTACCATCGTTAATCATCGAATGATAAAAGGCCACTGGAGGGTGGAAGCCTCTATAATTGAACAAAACTGTTTTGTACCTAGAGGGAGTTTTACTCAATGCCCCCTTATCGAGCGTATCGCTGCGCAACACATCCAACAATTCCTTATCTCCTTTGAAAGCAATTTCTCGTTCTTGTATATAGTTTTCAATTTCGCTCACTTCTCCCATTAAATTTAAGGTTAAATCCTCCGAAAGGGTTTTAAGCTCCTCATTCTCGCGATAATCCTCCAAAATAAATGAGGCGGTGATTCCCATCACGATGGCGATGAATTCAAAAACATAACGAATAAAGTATCTTCTTACAATTGACGGCTCCATAACTGATAAAATAGTATTACAATATACAATTTTAAAGGGATCGTTTTTAAACCTTTTTTTAAGTGTTTTTTAATAGCATCTTATATCATTTCAATATTTATATAATCCTATTTAAATCACACATTAACAATGTATTAATAAATATACAAATTTCTTATATTGTATTTTTTTTGATAAATGTTTTTCCTTTTTTAAGCAAACAATAGACGACTTCAATAATAACTTTTTGTAAGCTTTTTACCTTAACTTCTAAATCCAAAAGAACACATCACAGAAAAGCTCCATATTTTTTTTTACTTTTATAATTCAACACAACCCAATGCCTTTAATTTTTAACCAAACCTTTTTAAGATGAAAAAACTAGATCGTCGAAATTTTCTGATTGCCACCAGTCTATCTGCTGCTGCTGTGGCTTTAACGAATACCCTATCCGGTTGTACACCTCCCAAAGAGAGAGCAGCCTCAGGAGGGCAATATATGGGAGGGTTTGCCGCCGACAAATTACCTACGGTTCGCATCGCACTTATTGGAGTGGGTGCCAGAGGGAGTGGACATGCCAAACAATTGGCTTCCATCGAAGGGACAGAGATTGTTGCCATTTCAGATTTATATGAAGATTTGGTGGATCGCTCTGTGGCGAATTGTGTTGAAGTAGGAAAAGGAAGACATCAAAACATTGCACGTTATTTTGGGGATGAAAATAATTGGATGAAAATGTTGGCGGAAGTCAAAGCCGATGCCGTTTTCATTGCCACCAATTGGAACAATCATGCCCCCATGGCAATAGCGGCCATGAAACAAGGAGCGCATGCTTTTGTTGAGGTGCCCATTGCTGTGACGCTAGCAGAAATGTGGGACATCGTAGACACTTCAGAACGTACGCAAAAACATTGTATGATGATGGAAAACGTAAATTATGGTCGTGAGGAATTGATTTATTTAAACCTATGTCGTAAACAAATCATCGGAGAAGTATTGCATGCCGAAGCAGCCTATATACACGAGTTGCGTTTTCAAATGGAGGAACAAGACCGCGGAACGGGTTCTTGGCGTACTCCTCATTACGCCAAAAGGAATGGGAATTTGTATCCTACCCACGGCTTGGGTCCTGTAGCACAGTATATGAATATCAGCAGAACCGAAGATCAGTTTCAGTCCTTGGTTTCCTTTTCTACATCTGCCAAAGGCAGGCAGTTATATGCTCAAAAAAATTATCCCGAATCACATAAATGGAATGCATTGGACTTCCAAGGGGGAGATATGAATACTTCCATTATCAAAACTGTTTTGGGTAGAACCATCATGGTGCAATGGGACGAAACTAGCCCCAGACCCTATTCGCGACACAATTTAATTTTAGGAACCAAAGGGACTTTGGCTGGATTTCCCAATCGGATTGCTTTAGAAGGAGGCGTTGAAGGGGCGACGGAAAGTCATCACAGTTGGGCTATGGGAGAAGCCCTAGAGGCTTTTTTTGAAAAGCACGAACACCCACTCTACAAACGTTTGGGGGCTGTTTCCCAAAAAATGGGAGGTCATGGCGGGATGGACTTTTTGATGTTGTATCGTATTGTGGAATGTTTGCAAAAAGGCGAGGCTTTGGATCAAAATGTCTATGAAGGTTGTCTGTGGAGTGCGGTTGCACCATTGAGCGAACAGGCCGTGGCTATGGGGGGAGCACCCCAAGAGTTTCCCGATTTCACACGGGGTCAATGGAAAAGTACTCCACCGCTTCAAATTATTCCATAATTTTGATTTCATTTTTTAAAAAACATTTCAAAGGATATTCCTATGATCAATATTCGTGTTCCTGCTAGAATTTGTTTCTATGGGGATCATCAAGATTACTTGGGTCTGCCAGTTATCGCCGGAACCATTAATCGCTTCATTCACCTGGAGGCAAACCCCATTGACAAGCCACAATTTGTCATACAAATGCCCGATATTGGAAAAGCACGCACCATCGATTTAGCGGACGATGCCCCCATAGAACAGGATGATTATTTGAGAGCTGCCCTCACGCTTTTAAGAAAAGAAGGTGCCGTATTTAATCAGGGCTATGCGATTACAATTTCGGGAAATATACCTGTCAATGCCGGTTTGTCCAGCTCCTCTGCTTTAGTCGTCTGTTGGATACGTTTTTTGGTAGCGGCTCAAAAAGAACACCAAGTCTTTAGCGATGAAAGGATTGCGGCCTTGACCTATGCGGCTGAAGTGACATTTTTTAATCAGCACGGCGGTTTGATGGATCAATATACGATTGCTTTGGGAGGATTGATTTTTATCGATACCCATCGGGTGGTTTGTCAAAGACTAAACCCGCAGATGGGAATGCTCGTAGTGGCAGAATCAGGACTGGCCAAACAAACCATGACCGTACTAAAAAATGCCAGAGCGTATGCACAAAATGCCATCAACGCTGTAAAAAAACAAGAGCCGAATTTCGATATTCGAACATCCAGTTTGGCGGATTATGATCGTTACAAAGCGGTTGTCCCGAAAGACTACCTTCCTTTTTGGTATGCTGCCCTGCACAATTACGACCTTACCCTTCAAGCCAAAGCCCTTTTGGAAAGCCAACCAGCGGATCCCTCCGAATTGGGAGGCTTGATGAATGCCCACCAACATCTCTTGGAAACCTACATTCAAAATACACCAGAAAGTATGGTAAAACAACTTCAAGCCGCACGCGCAGCAGGGGCTTTAGGCACCAAAATTATTGGATCTGGTGGGGGGGGCTGTATGGTTGCATTGGTGGAAGCATCCACCAAAGACGCCGTCATTGAAGCCTTTTTACAAGCAGGAGCAAAGGCAGCCTATGAAGTTCAATTAACCCAATCCTAAACGATGAAAAACACCCGATTATTAATCATGGCGGGAGGGGCCTCCTCTCGCATGAAGCGCACCCTAGACGAGGCTGGCTTGAGCGAAGCCACCAAAAAAATTGCACAATCCGCTCACAAAAGCCTTATTCCCTTGGGCAAGTCCGGGCAACCCTTGTTGTACTATTTGCTTCGAAATGCTGCCGAAGCCGGTTATGAGGACATCTATTTAATTACCAGCCCCGAAAACGACAACTTTCACGCTTTGGTAGGAGCGCAAAACAAAGACAATACCTACTTGGGTTTAAAAGTGCATTTTGCAATCCAGCAGGTTCCTCAAGGGCGTCAAAAACCGCTCGGAACGGCAGATGCTTTGGAACAAACCTTTGAACAGTATCCCGAACTTTTAACGACTTCTTTTACCATTTGCAACGGGGATAATTTATATTCCGTAAATGCGCTTTCTAAACTCCGCGAAGATCGAAAGAGCCCCAATGCTTTGATCAGTTATGCCCGAAGTGGGCTTCAATTTCCGGATGAACGGATTTCCAAATTTGCCATTATGGACATTGATGCGGAGGGATTTTTAAAACAAATTATTGAAAAACCAGAACCGGATCGAATTTCAAAATTTCAAGATGCAGTCGGAGAAATTCGAGTAAGTATGAATATTTTTAGTTTTGAGGGAGCTTCAATCTTTCCATATATTAAAAATTGTCCCATCCATCCCGTCCGCGATGAAAAAGAATTGCCGGAAGCGGTGCGAAATGCCGTCAAGGACCATCCACAAAGCATGCTTTGTATTCCGGTATCAGAACATTTGCCCGATTTGACTGCGGCGCAAGACATTGGAGCATTTGAGTTTTTGTAAACGAAAAAGAAATTTTATTTTTTTATTAGACCCAAAGCCTGTAAACGTTGCTCTAAAAACGCCCCGGCAGTAATGTCTTCAAACTGTTTGGGATGAGAGGCGTCCACACAGGAGGGGAGGCAACTCAAATCCATATTTTTGACTGGGTGCATAAAGAAAGGGATGGAGTAGCGTGAACTTCCCCACTGTGCTTTGGGAGGATTTACCACCCGATGGATGGTGGATTTCAGGTGATTATTCGTAAAACGAGAAAGCATATCTCCGATATTGATCATCAATTCGTCTGCCTCTGCCACAGCGGCCACCCATTCACCTTTTCTATTTTTTACTTCCAAGCCGCTTCCCTGTGCCCCCATCAACAAGGTGATCAGGTTGATGTCGCCATGAGCTGCTGCTCGAACGGCACCTTTAGGTGCAGCGGTAATGGGAGGATAGTGAATTGCGCGTAATATGGAATTTCCTTCCTTTACGTAGGGGTCAAAATAATTTTCCTCCAATTCCAAATACAAGGCTATGGCACGTAGTACTTCCAATGCTGTTTTTTCCAATAAGCGAAACGTTTCCATCCCCAATCTATTAAAATGAGGAATTACGGGAACCGCAACATTGGGGGCATAGTCTGCGTGATATTCGGAATCCGAAGCCACTTCTTGACCAAAATGCCAAAACTCTTTGAGATCGCCAATATTTTTACCTTCTGCCGATTCTTTACCAAAGGGTGTATAGCCACGTTGGCCACCCCCTCCTTCGATATGGTAGTTCATTTTTTCGTCTAAGGGGAGTTGAAAAAAGGACTGCACGCTGGCGTACAATTGGGAAATATGTTCGGCACTCAAAAAATGACCTTTTAAGGCGACAAAACCAATTTCGTTAAAGCCTTTTCCTATCGCTTCGACAAAAGTCTGCTTTATACGAGCATCACCGGATAAAAAACGATTTAAATCTAAATGTGGTATTTCTCCCATAGCGAATAAAAAAAAGCGAGCCCATCGACTCGCTTTATCGTAGATAAGGATTTTTCACAATCGTGCCACAGTAGGCACTTCTTGTCTCAAATTCCTCAAATGATTTTCATAAAACATAAGCACCTCCTTTCTACATTAATTAGACATGGCTGTTGTCACAGCGTTAACGAATCCATACAAAGCTATAAAATGATTTAAGAGAAATGACACCTTTCCGAATTTTTTTAAACAGAGTTTTCAACCTTCTGTTATTATAGCGCAGGACTATTTAATGCTGAAATATTTATTTGGCGTGGAGTTTACTGATGTATTTACCAATCATATCAAATTCAATATTGACAATACTTCCAACTTCGAACGTGTGAAAGTTGGTGTGTTCGTAGGTATAGGGAATAATGGCTACAGAAAAACCATGGGTTTTGGAATCGACCACCGTTAGGCTTACACCGTTCACGGTGATACTCCCTTTTTCGATGGTAACGTGCGGCGTGGCGGAGGTATATTCAAAAGAAAAGACCCAACTTCCACCCTCAAAACGAATATTCGTACATTTTGCCGTATGATCCACATGCCCTTGAACAATATGTCCATCCAATCGATCGCCCAATTTCATGGCGCGTTCCAAATTCACCAAAGCATCGATTTGGAGCACTCCCAAATTGCTTTTGTCCAAGGTTTCTTTAATTGCCGTAACAGTGTACTCACTGTCGTTGCAGGCCACAACCGTGAGGCAAACCCCATTGTGCGAAAGGCTTTGATCAATTTTGAGTTCAGCAGCCAATGGGCTTTGGAGGGTTAAATGCAGGTTTTGATCCTCTTTTTCAAGGGCTGTAATGCGTCCAAAGGCCTCAATAATTCCGGTAAACATACTTTTTAATTTCGTTACATTTGTGACCAAAAATAAGGATAATCAAACAGGGGATGAGTGAAAATCATAAAATTAAAGTTGGAATTTCAATGGGCGACCCCAACGGCGTCGGAATTGAGATTGTTTTAAAAATTTTTGAAGACAAACGCATGTTTGATTTTTTCACCCCAATTGTTTTTGCCGATTCCAATCTGATCTGGGAACAACGCAAAGCCCTAAATTTAAAAACAGCAATTTTTAAGTTGAATGAGCTTAAAAAACCCAACAAAGGACAGCTCAATGTTTTGTCTCTTAAAACACCAGTATTTCAATGGGCTCCTGGCAAAGAATCGGCGGAGGCAGGTGCCTTGGCGGTTGCCTCTTTAAAAGCGGCCACAGCAGCTCTGAAAAAAGGAGAAATCGATATTTTGGTAACGGCACCTTTGCACAAAACCACCGTACAAGCGGAGGATTTTAAATTTCCGGGCCATACGGATTATTTGGCCACCGAATTGGGCGGTAAAAGTTTGATGTTTATGGTGGCTCAAGAACTCCGCGTGGCGTTGGTGAGCGATCATGTGCCCATCAGCCAAGCAGCAACCTTCATCACTGCAGAAAGAGTGCAAGCAAAAATCGATTTGTTGATGGCTTCTCTGCAAATGGATTTTGAAATACCCAAGCCCAAAATTGCCATTTTAGGAATCAACCCCCACAGTGGTGACCACGGGGTGATTGGGAATGAGGAAGAAACCATTCTCAAACCATTAATAGCATCGAATAAAGAAAAAGGGAATATGGTTTTTGGTCCCTATCCCGCAGACGGGTTTTTTGGCAGTCAACAATATCGTCACTTTGACGCGGTGCTGGCCATGTATCACGATCAAGGGTTAATTCCTTTTAAGAGCCTTACTTTTGGTGAAGGAGTCAATTTCACAGCGGGATTGACCAAAGTTCGCACATCTCCCGATCACGGCACTGCTTTTGACATTGCCGGAAAAGGAAAAGCCGACACCACTTCTTTTAAAGAAGCCCTATTTACTGGGCGAACCATTTTCTTCAATCGGCAACGCTTTGAAGAGGATAAGGCCCACTAATGGCTCAAAATCGGGCTGTCTTCATAACCAATGCGAACGGCTTTAGCGGTAAACTGTAAATCTGCGGCGAGCGGTTGTCCATACACTTTCCAAGCCTTTGCTTCTGGGCTTTTCCAAACAATAGTAACATCCTTTTGGGGATGAGATAGCGTTAATTGCCCTTCTTTTTCAACGATTTTTAAAGGGGCTAAAACGGGTATTTTCCCATTGGGAAACCATTGTTTGAGCAATTCTTTTTCAGGAACAGCACCCAGGTCCTGAGTTTCCAGCATCCACGTTTCGAGTGATTGCCTCAAAAAGCGGAGGGTGTCTTGATGGAGGGCTTGGTCGGCAAGATTGATTAATTCAAAGGGGTCTTGTTCAATGTCGTATAATTCTTCAAGAGGTTTAGGGGTTTCAAACCAAGCCGCAACATTTTTAGTCAACGCCTTTTCTTTCCACAAGGAATCCATCAGTTGCATCATGGGCATTTGTTGTCTATAGCTGACAGGCAATGCATTGGAAATATTAGGGTTAAAATTTTTGATGTATTTAAAACGTCCATGCCGTACGGCTCGCAGCCGATCCACTTGCTCATCAAAACGGTCGGAGGAAGCAAAGATAAATTTGCGAGGGGTCGCACTTTTATTCGTCCCAAACAGTGCCTTTCCTTGCATATATGCGGGAGGAGTCACTCCGGCAAGGGATAAAACAGTAGGGGCAAAATCAATAAAACTGATCAAGGACTCCGTGGTACTCCCTGCATTTTTATTTTCGGGAAATTTTATGACCAAAGGTACCCGTAATCCGGTTTCGTACAAGGCACGTTTATAACGAGGAAAGGGTCCACCGTGATCGCCGTAGAAAAAAATGATGCTGTTATCATATAAATTCGCAGCCTTGAGCTCTGCGATGATTTTCCCAATTTGCTGATCCATACGGATGAGGTTGCTGTAATTCACCGCCAAATCTTTGCGCACGATGGGATGATCGGGAAGGATGGGGGGAACGGGCACCGATTCGGGAGCAACCAAAAGCGGCTGGTCTGCTTGTCCCCAAATTTGGGATTCATGGGCGCTATTAAAATTAAAAACAGCAAAGAAGGCTTGGTCGGGGGCTCGATTTTTCCAGTGGGCGGTCTTACTACTTTCGTCCCAAGCCGAAGCCACTTTTTTAAAGTTGTAGTCTTCTTTAGCGTTATTGGTACAATAATAGCCCGCAGCGCGCAAGTACTCTGTAAACATCCGAATATTTTCTGGAACCAAAGGAGAATAGGAAGGAATTCCTATACTGGGTTGATTTTCTTCTCGATAGGCATTATAAGTTCGCATGTTGTGCGTGCCCAAAGAGGTGGGATACATGCCCGTAATGAGACTGCTCCGAGCTGGGGCACAAACCGGCACAGGCGCATAGGCGTTGTTAAACGTAATCCCATCTTTAGCCAAAGCCTCTAAATGCGGCAGTGAAACGGTTTTGTCCCCGTACATAGGAAAAAAATCAGGGGATTGATCTTCTGCTACCAGCCAGATAATATTGGGGCTTGTTGCTGTTTTTTCTGTATTTGAGGAACAGCCCGCCACTGTTAAGAGGACTAAAAAAAGACACACACGAATCATACTTGATATTTTTAATATTTAATATACAATTTTTTTATAAATTTGCCCCTCAATTAAAACGAGATGGAAAAATCCAGTCTATTTAACATTCCCTTTGTGGGGTTAAAGCTTGGAAAACACTTCTTCTCTTTTTCAATTGACAATACGTTCTTTACTGATTTTGAGTATAATGAATTTCACAACGCACAAATAGATGCGGAATTAGTCCTTCTTAAAGAAAATACGTTCTTGGAGCTGAGCTTCAAAGCAAAGGGATTTGTTACCGTTTCATGTGATGTTTCCACAGAGCTATTCGACCAACCCATTGATTCGCAATTTGAGCTATTGGTAAAGTTCGGAGAAGTTGTAGATACAGGTTCGGATGAAATTTTGATCGTCCCTGTGGGGACGTATCAAATAGATGTGGCGCAATACTTTTACGAAATGATCGTATTGGCAGTGCCCACCAAACGCGTTCATCCTGGCATCGCCGATGGAACCTTAAAAAGTGAAATTGTTGAAAAACTCAAATCGTTAGAACCAAAAATAAATTCCCTTCAAGGTCAGGTAGACCCCAGATGGGACAAATTAAACGATCTATTATAACCCTGAGGGTTAAAAATAATAATTATGGCACATCCAAAAAGGAAAATTTCCAAAACGCGTAGAGACAAAAGACGTACACATTTCAAAGCGGCGGATCAACAAATCGCAACTTGTAAGACTACTGGTGAGGCACATCTCTATCATCGTGCGCATTGGCATGAGGGAAAACTTTACTACAGAGGTAAAGTCCTTATTGACGCTACCGAAGCTTAATCATTATCAGTCGCATTTTCCAATTTTGGGGAAATGCTTTTTTCTCTGAAAATATTTTGTTTGCATCAAAAAACTACTATCTTCACTTGAGAATAGAAGGATTAGTTTGCTTTAAATTATATGATGAATCATCACCAAAAGGAAGTAATTAAAGCAGCAATAACCGCTGTTGGCGCCTATGTCCCCGACACGGTTTTGACGAATCAAGAGCTTGAAAATATGGTGGATACCAGCGATTCTTGGATCACTTCAAGAACCGGAATTAAAGAACGAAGAATTCTTAAAGAACCCGGAAAAGCGACCTCCTTTTTGGCCATACAAGCGGCTCAAAATTTGATTCAAAAAAAGCAACTGGATCCGCTGACAATTGACCTCGTTATGGTAGCCACCATTACACCCGATGTTCCTGTTGCAGCAACTGCAGCTTATGTCGCCTCACAGATTGGAGCCTCCAATGCATTTGCCTACGATCTTCAGGCGGCCTGTTCTGGGTTTTTGTATGGAATGAGCACTGCTGCTGCCTATATTAGCTCCGGACGTTACAACAAAGTTTTACTTATTGGTGCGGACATGATGTCTTCCATTGTGGATTATACCGACAGAACCACCTGTATCATTTTTGGAGATGGTGCTGGAGCAGCACTTTTCGAGCCCAATACGGAGGGGTATGGTTGGGAGGACGAATATTTCCGATCCAATGGCACCGACCGCGATGCCCTTCGGATCAAGGCCGGAGGTTCTTTACATCCCACAACACAACAAACACTCGACGCTGGCGATCATTTTATACGCCAAGACGGGCAAACGGTTTATAAATATGCGGTCACAGAAATGGCGCATGTTACAGAAACCATGCTCCAGCGTAATTCTCTCACCGCTAGCGATGTGTCTTATTTGGTACCTCATCAAGCCAACAAGCGGATCGTAGACGCCACGGCGAAGCGCTTGGAAATTCATGACGACAAGGTGTTGATGAATATTGCTTATTACGGCAATACTACTGCTGCAACCCTGCCGTTGTTACTCAATGATTTTGAAAATAATTTTAAAAAAGGAGATAAACTCATTTTTGCAGCCTTTGGTGGAGGATTCACCTGGGGGGCTGCTTATTTAACCTGGGCCTATTAATTTCAATTAAAAGATATGGATATTAAAGACATTCAAAACTTGATCAAATTTGTTGCCAAATCCGGAGCACAAGAAGTGAAACTGGAAATGGAAGACATCAAAATCACCATTAAAACCGGTTCGGATCACAGTGCATCTGAAGGTTTTCAGGGGGTTCAACCCCTTCCTGTGGCTGCTCCAGCTACACCCGCAGTGACCCTACCTGTAGAGATTGCTCCCGCAGTCCCAACCACCGAAACGGTCAAGGAAACAGAAGAGGATCATCTGATTACCATTAAGTCTCCCATTATTGGAACCTTCTATCGCAAGTCGGCACCGGACAAACCCAGTTTTGTCGAAGTGGGCAGCACAATCAAGGAGGGCGATGTTTTATGTGTGATAGAAGCCATGAAATTATTTAACGAAATCGAATCGGAATTGAGCGGAACGATAGTCAAAATTTTGGTAGATGATGCCTCTCCTGTAGAGTTTGACCAACCCCTGTTTTTATTAAATCCTGCCTAAATATTTCCGAATGTTTAAAAAAATATTAATCGCCAATCGAGGGGAAATTGCAATGCGTATTATTCGTACTTGCAAAGAAATGAACATCAAAACGGTGGCGGTACATTCCAAAGCCGACTCGGAAAGCTTGCACGTCCGTTTTGCCGACGAAGCCGTCTGTATCGGTCCTGCTGCCAGCAGCGAATCCTATTTAAAAATGTCCAATATTATTGCAGCAGCTGAAATCACCAATGCCGATGCCATTCATCCCGGCTATGGTTTTTTATCTGAAAACGCAAAGTTTTCCAAAATTTGCGAAGAACACCGAATCAAGTTTATTGGTGCTTCGGCGGATATGATCAATCAAATGGGTGACAAAGCCTCTGCTAAAGCAACGATGAAAGAGGCGGGTGTACCCACCATTCCGGGTTCCGAGGGTCTTTTGGAGTCTTTGGAAGAAGCGGGAAAAATCGCTGAGGGAATTGGCTATCCCGTCATGCTCAAAGCCACCGCTGGAGGCGGTGGAAAAGGAATGCGTGCCGTTTGGAAAGCCGACGAACTTCAAAAAGCGTGGGAAAGTGCTCGTCAAGAAGCCGGTGCTGCTTTTGGTAATGACGGCATGTATATGGAAAAGCTTATTGAAGAGCCCCGACATATCGAAATTCAGATCGTGGGAGATTCTACAGGAAGAGCCTGTCACTTGTCAGAACGGGATTGTTCCATTCAAAGACGCCATCAGAAGCTCACCGAGGAAACCCCTTCTCCCTTTATGACGGCTGCATTGCGAAAAAAAATGGGAGAAGCTGCTGTTCGTGCCGCTGAACATATCAAATACGAAGGCGCGGGAACCATCGAGTTTTTGGTAGACAAGCATAAGAATTTTTACTTTATGGAGATGAATACACGTATTCAGGTGGAGCATCCCATAACCGAACAAGTCATTGATTATGATTTAATTCGAGAGCAAATCAAAGTGGCTTATGGGGAACCCATCAGTGGGAAGAACTATTTGCCCAACCTTCATTCCATTGAATGTCGGATCAATGCGGAAGATCCTTATAATGATTTTCGTCCCAGTCCTGGTAAAATCACTACGCTACATTTTCCCGGAGGGCATGGGGTTCGACTGGATACTCATGTGTATAGTGGCTATATCATACCTCCATTTTACGATTCCATGATTGCAAAACTCATCACTACGGCTCAAACTCGCGTAGAAGCAATTAGTAAAATGAAACGCGCCTTGGATGAATTTGTGATTGAAGGGGTCAAAACAACCATTCCTTTTCACATCAAACTGATGAATCATCCAGATTATGTAAAAGGAGAATATACCACCAAGTTTATGGAGTCATTTTCAATGGAGGATTAACTTTTTTAGAAGGTTTTATCATTTAAAAAGGCTCCCAATGGGAGCCTTTTTTGTTGCTATCATCTTTTCAAAATGAACTATTGCAAGATTTCAGTCTGTTTGCCTTCCTGCCATGCGGCTTGTGTTTGGAAGTGGGCATCTACTTTTTCCAGGAACATCAGCTCCGCCATGAATTGCCAATCAAAATTGACACTTTGGTTGGCCGGATGATGATGGTGATCTTGATCGAGTATAAAGCCGTACGGTTTATTGAGTATGCGCGTAACACTGTAAACGGCTTCAAATTGACTTCTCATATCGGTAAAGCTTGTTTTCAATGTTTTTAACGCTTGAAGCGCATTGTATTCGGCATTGTCGTCTTCGGCGGAATCATAGGCCTGTAAAGCTTGTAAGGCATTAAAATTGTAGCGTACCAAGGCAATGACTTGTTGATATACTTGTAAACTATAGGTGTTTTTACCCTTTTCTGCGGCAATGTTTAGCAGGGTAATCTCAATTTGATCCAAACGATTCAACAGCTCTGGGAGCACCGCCAAGCGATCTGCATATTTTTTGGACCATGCCCCTTTTTTATCAAAATCAGGCAGGTCCATGACAAATTCTGCAATCGGATTTTCTCGATGAACAAGTGAATTGCGATGGATTCCTTTTTCCAAAAGCACGTTCGTCCAATGGTCCACCGGCTCGTCTAAGGCATCAATAAATTCAAAGGCTTCGGATTCAAAAGCCGCTCCGTAAAAGCGGTGACGGAAGGCTTTTTTAAATTCGGGAATGTCGCGTTGTAGCCCTGCCCAAGTATATTCAGCAAAAGCAGCGATTCCTCTTTTGTAGAGTTCAAAGTGCGGAGAATCATCGTCCCAAAGGGTCAATAAGAGCCCCTCGTAATTTCGATCGATGGAGCTTTCTGCAAAGACTCGAATTTGATCGATATTACTTTCCCGCTGTGGCATTAAGGTCCAACGAGTCTGACCCGCGGTTGCCCCCATTACGGCAAAACCATGTGTTGAAAACCAGTCCATGGCTTTACCATTTCCATAGGATTCGGCCTGACTGTAATTCCAGCGCATATAAACACAGTTTTTGGGAAATTGTTCGATAAACTTTCCGAGTATAGGTTCGTTTTTTGCCCAAATGGAATCCACCGTTTTTTCAGACATTGTAAGGTCGTAGATGGGTTCCATCAATCCAGCTTGTTTGAGGGGCATATCGTCCCAAAAAATCGGAATGCGGTTGTATTGCGCAGCAAAGGCACAAACTTTATTCAACCAAATCAAGTTTAACTCCAAAGCAGATTTTCCACTATTTCTCCCTGTCGTTTGTACTTCATCACCCCCTACATGAAGGTATTTTCCATGGGGTGTAGCTTCCATGGCATCTAAATACAAATCAAATTGGAGGGCATAGGTTTCCGGATCTAACGGATTGAATGCCCAATCACTTTTGGGATCGTCGCGCAGGGGAATGTTTTTTTCGTGTTTTAAAATAAACGAGGCATGCCCTAGTCCTTGAACGAGCGGATTGACATTAATATGTCGTTCTTCTGCATAATTACTGATGTTCTTCCATTGCGCGATGCTAAATGCATCCGCAGCCCCTACCTCTGGGCGGCGCTCGTATTTTAGTTTGTCTTCAAACTCGACGATGATTCCGTTGACCTTTTGTTGCGCCAATTCATCGATTAAATCAAAATAATAAGATTCTTTTTCACGATGGTGTTTGATGTCCCATTGAATGGGACGAAAAGCAATTTTAGGATAATCGGTAATTCGAACCAAAGGAAGCGGTAGTGCTTGTTCCTGAGCATCCTCCAAAAGCTGATTTAAAGTGACGAAAGCATAAAACAAACCGGCTTTATCTTTGGCATCTATCTTGATTTTATTGACCTCAATTTTTATTTCGTAGCCTTCTGCGGGCAGTTCCATATCGGATTGGATACGATAGATGACGTTGGCTTTACTTGCTTCTGAGGTGGGAACGATGTCTTTGGTTAAAGCATAACGAATGGGTAGGGCATCTCCATTAGGGCTGTAGGCAAAAGCGGGAGTTTGGAAATTCATTTTCGAATTACCATTCGAAAATTCCATTTTTTGGACTGCCGGTAAAAGCTGAAAAGCCGCACGGTTGTTTTGAGGACTTGAACAGCTGAGCATGAGTATGCTACTCAGGCTCAACAAGAAAAGGGTGGGTTTCATTGACATTGGGATTAAGGATTAATATTATTTAAAAGGTATTAAAAGAGGACGCGGGAAGACCTTCTTGGTTAAAAAGGGTGGCATCAAAATAATTCGACCATCCGTAGCGCACATGGACAGGGTTGGAAATGGAGGGGGAGGTTACCCGTACTTTATTATCCGTAATTTTTGCGTTTGCTTTGACAAAAACCCCATCGGCTCCAGCCACTTCAAAACCGTTGAGATTGTTTTTTCCAACCAAACCGCTTCCTGTTTCTTCAAAAAGAATCTCAATAGTAGTTCCCAAGGTTTGATGGCTTTTATAGAGGGGTCCGGAAGCCACGAGATCCGTTTTTCCATAATCATTGCGTAACGCCAATAAGGCAAAACGTAGTCCAACGTCTTGTTTGTTGGCTGGATGAATGTCTTCTTTTTCACCAATATCCAAGGTTACCACCATGCCTGTTTTGGGCGTACTTAAACTCTTTCGTTGTGCGTCTCTGAGTGCCTGAGAATTGGCGGCATCCGTATAGCGATAGGGTGCGATTTGTGCAAAATAAAAAGGAAAATCTGCATTCCACTGCGCACGCCAATCTTTGATCATTGATGAAAACAGGGCGGTATACTCTTGGTGGTTGCCTACATTGGATTCCCCCTGATACCAAAGTGCACCTTTGATGGTATAAGGCATCACCGGAGAAAGCATTTTTTCGAAGAGGATGCTATAGGCATTCGGATCGTTGAGATGTTGCCCAGATGTAAGCGAAGCTTCCAAATGGGTTCCATTGGTTTGCAAATCGGATGAAGAAAATGCATGTTCGTATAAATATGGGGGGATATAAAAGGCCTGATGGCGGTATTTCCAAGTCCCTTGACTGAGGATACTTTCTTCTCCATTTTCTCCTAAAAAAATATTTCCATAAAACCCACCCATACCTCCGGTATCTGTCACACGGATGGCTAGGAGGTTTTCTCCTTCGTTCAATAGGCCTTCGGGAAGTGTGTACGTCCTGCCGGTACAACAGTTCCAAGTGTTTCCCACCAATATCCCGTTGATATAGGTTTGATCGCCGTCATCAATACCCCCTTCAAATCGAAGGGTATATTCAGCATCGGGATTGGTGACTGTAAACCTTTTTCGGAACCACATCACCCCGTTGGATGCAAATTTATTTTCTCCCACAAATTGCTCAAGAGATAGGCTGGATTCGGAGGGCAACAAATCAGGTTGTAAGACCACTTCCGCAGTGCTCCAGGTGGTGTCATCATAGTTGACATGGTGGAAGGTTTCGTCTCCCAAATGCAAAGATTCCCATTCCGATGGATCGTTGGGCTGTTCCGGAAAAAGCGGGGCAGCTCCCTGAAGTAGCTTTTGATTGATACTTCTGATGGAGTCGTTATAACGCTTTAATTTGTTTTTTAACCCATCATATCCACCCGCTTTATAAAGGTCTTGGACGGCTTCTTGGGTGATGTCTAAGCTTGCCAAAAGATCCAAACTCATCCATGCTTCCACCCGTGTTCCTCCCCAACTGCTGTTGATGATTCCAATGGGAATTCCCAATTCCTGATTTAATTTACGGGCAAAGAAATACCCGACCGCACTAAATTTTTCTATGGTTTCCGGACTTGCCACGGTCCAAGCTTCTTTATTAATCATTTCCCCGTTGAGGTCTTTTGGAACCCAAAACATTCGGATATTGGGATAGTTGGCGGTAGCAATTTCTTCTTTTTGGTTGTTCAAGCGTTTGTTCATGGTCCATTCCATATTGGATTGTCCAGAAGCCAACCAAACCTCACCAATCATAACGTCCTTGAATTGGATTGTTTTTGTTTTTGAAGCCAGCTGCAGGGTGTAAGGCCCGCCATAAACCGGAGTTTCTAGTTGTGCATTCCATTGTCCTGCAGCAGTAGCGGTGGTCGAGACACGACTCCCCCACGAACCTTCAATTTCAATTTTTTCATTGGGCGCAGCGCTTCCCCAAAGTGCCACCGTACTGTTTTGTTGCAGCACCATATGATCTGAAAATACGGGGGCTATTTCTAAGGGTGAGGTGTTCGTGTGACAGCCCATCAAGGACAGCACAAGCGAAAGAATCACAGCCAAGGAGCAATACTTATAGATCATGTAAATTGAAATTAACTTTCAAATTACAAAATATTAAGATTGAAACTAATTTTTAATAGTAGTTTTTAAAACACCCCTGTATTCCGTGTTCTTCCGCTGAGGAGTTTTGAGCAGCAAAACACGACCGCAGAAACTAGACAAATGCGTTAAAGGAGTTACACCAATTGGTTGGAAATCAAATACTGGGCAATTTGAATGGTGTTGGTGGCCGCTCCTTTTCTCAGGTTATCGGCAACGATCCACATATTCACAGCATTTTGGTGCGAGGTATCTCTTCGAATTCGTCCGACAAAGACGGCATCTTTTCCTTGTGCATAGATGGGCATTGGATAGGTGTTCGTTTGAGGGTTGTCTTGAACGATGACCCCCTCGGTTTCGCTCAACAATTGTCGGATCTCGGACACTTCAAAAGGTTTTTCAAATTCGGCATTGACACATTCGCTATGCCCTCCCACCACAGGAATTCGAATGGCGGTGGCGGTAATTCCAAATGTATTTTCTCCCAAAATCTTATGGGTTTCGTGGACCAATTTCATCTCCTCTTTGGTGTAATCATTTTCTAAGAAAACATCACAATGGGGAAGTGCATTGCGGTGGATGGGATAGGGATATGCCATTGCTCCTTCTACGCCTTGGTATTCATTTTCGAGTTGCTGTACAGCACTTACGCCCGTTCCGGTGATGGATTGATAGGTAGAAATAATTAATCGTTTTAACTGATATTTTCGATGCAGTGGTGCAATTGCCATCACCATTTGAATGGTAGAACAGTTGGGATTTGCAATGATTTTGTCTTCGGCGGTGAGTGTATGGCCATTGATTTCGGGAACGATTAATTTTTTGTCCGCTTCCATGCGCCAAGCCGAGGAATTATCGATTACGGTGGTTCCTACTGCGGCAAATTTTGGCGCCCATTCCAAAGAAGTGGCACCACCAGCAGAAAATAAGGCAATGTCCGGTTGGGCTGCAACAGCGGCCTCCAATCCTATGACCGTATACGATTTTCCGTTAAAAGGGATGGTTTTCCCTACCGATCGCTCCGAGGCAACCAAAAGAAGTTCGCTAATGGGAAGTTGACGCTCCGCCAACACCTCTAACATTACATGACCTACCATTCCGGTAGCTCCAACAACTGCTATTTTCACGTTTTTAATTTTTGGCAAAAATAGAACTAAAAATTACACGAGCAAACGACTGCTACAGATTTATCAATAAAATAACAAAATGTTATAAATACAACAAAATCTATTTATTTAGGGACCTTAATAAATGCACAAAAATATTGTAAATCAATTAGTTAATCCTCTATTTTTGGGTTTCCTTTACGGAACAAAAAAGAAAAGTTTTTAAAGGTTGAGGGATTATTCTTCAATGACCTTTTGGATGCGACTTCCTAAACCGGTCAAAAGTTCGTAACTGATGGAATTTGCACTCTTTGCAAAATCTGCTGCAGTGCTTTGCCCTCCAAAAAACAGAACTTTGTCCCCTTCTTTACACGCAATATTAGTAACATTTACCATCAACATATCCATACAAACATTCCCCACTATAAGTGCCCTTTGACCATTGATTTCAACACTCCCTCGCCCATGACCGTAGTGTCTGCCAATCCCATCGGCATGCCCCAATGGCAGTGTAGCAATGACGGAATCTTGCGGTGCTTGCCAACCGTGATCGTAGCCCACATAACTCCCTTTTTGGACATGATGCAGCTGGCATATTTGCGTGCTTAAGCGGGCTATGGGCTTTAACAAAGCATCCCATTCCGGCCGATTGGCAAAGCCGTGCAATGCAATACCACAACGTACCATCTCATTTTGATGTTCGGGATAATTAAACACTCCAGAGCTATTGAGTAAATGAAATTTGGGAGGAGGGTCACAGGCTTTTTGATAGGCCGTTTTTAACTTCTCAAATTGCATGATTTGATCGTCGCAAAGGGAACAGGGGCGCGGCGCTTCGGAGGCCGCTAAATGGGAATATACACTGCGCAATTGGAAACACTCTAGTTCCATTGCTTCCAAAATCCACGCGGTATCCGTTGTATTAAAACCCACCCGTTGAAGGCCCGTATTGTATTTGATATGAACGGGATAATGTTGTTGTTGTTTTTGCTGAAGTAGTACTTTAAAGCGGTTTACTAACGAACGACTATACAGACAAGGTTCTAAATGAGCATCCAAAAGCGCCTCCAAGGTGTCGGCTTGCGGATAAAAAACGAGTATGGGAAGGTCGATTCCGGCTTCTCGCAATTCAACGCCCTCTTCGGTATAGGCAACGGCGAGCGCATCTACGCCCAGTTGAACAAGACGTCGCACAAAAGGAAGGGTGGCACTGCCGTAGGCCTGCGCTTTTACAACCGCGACCATTTGGGTCTTCGGCTGCAACTGCTTTCGGAGAACCTTATAATTGTGCTCCAAATGAGCCAAATGAAGAGTAAGTGTATTCAAGTTGCGGTCTTAAGATTTTTTCTTTTTTTGATCTAAATTACTTTGTTGTGCTTTAAAATAGGCAGAGCGACTTAAGGGTTCGTAATTTTCTTTTTCTCCCAGCAGAACCAATTTGTCATTCGGTGATTTTCGATAACTGTAATGCGCCAAATTCCCGGTTCGCGTGCAAACAGCATGTACTTTGGTGACATATTCTGCAGTTGCCATCAGTGCGGGCATAGGACCAAATGGCTTTCCCTGATAATCCATGTCCAATCCAGCGACGATCACACGAACACCACGGTTGGCCAAGTCGTTACAGACTTTGACGATTTCATCGTCAAAAAATTGGGCTTCATCGATCCCCACCACTTCACAATCATTTGCCAAAATAGGAATATTGGCGGCTGCTGGAACCGGAGTGGAACGGATGTGATTTTCATCATGCGAAGTCACCAAACTGTCATCATAGCGTTGATCGATCGAGGGTTTAAAAATCTCAATCTTCTGTTGTGCAAATTGAGCGCGTTTTAAACGCCGGATCAACTCTTCCGTTTTTCCCGAAAACATCGAGCCGCAGATCACTTCGATCCAGCCAAATTGTTCGTTAGGGTTTACTGCATTTTCTAAAAACATTTTGTAATTTTCAAAAGGAATTTTTATTTCAAACCGTTTCTAAACAAAGGTATTAAAAAACTATGGGGTTAATGAAAGCGATGGTACTATGACGGATCAAATTAGAGCAGCACTCCAACAATGGGCTAAAATCATTTTAGAGAATGCAGAAAATTGGGATACCGATGCCGTGCATAAAGGCTTACAGGAGCTTTATGAGTTGTCCATCATCAACAAGCACTTGATCACCAGCGATGCACCCGCAGGAACCGAATGGCATTATTATGAAGCCAAGCTTAAAGCTGTCATTGAAAGCATTACCGCTTTGTCTGCTTCCGAATCAGTCTCAACTAGGGATGAAACTCAAAAAAGCCTTGAAGTACCCCCCATGATGGAAACCATCAAGGACATGGTGACGGAGATGCCGGAAGTGGAACCACTGTTTGAGGAGATTCACGAAACACCCACCTTTGTGGAAAAAGAAACGCTTACTCCTTCGGACAAAGAAGCCCCTAGGGAACAAAATTTAAACGATCGCCTTTCCAAAGGATTGAAAATAGGCTTAAATGATCGGATTGCATTTATTAATCATTTGTTTGATAAGGATGCCAAAGCTTATGAGCAGGTACTGTCTCAGATACAAACCTCTGGAGATTGGGAAGAGGTGCAACATTTTATTCATAAAATTGTAAAACCCGAATACGAAAATTGGGAAGGTTTGGAAATGTATGAAAACCGTTTTCTCACCATTTTAGAAAACAAATTTACATCGCCTCAATAGTATGTCCATAGCGCAAATTCAAAAACCGTTAGAAGCGGGACTGTATATTATACCTACTCCCATTGGAAATTTGGCAGATATTACTTTGCGCGCCCTCACGGTTTTGCAGCAGGTGGATGTTGTTTTGGCTGAAGATACCCGCGTGAGTGCAAAACTTTTAAAGCATTATGAAATTAACACTCCCATGATGGGGTTTCATATGCACAATGAACACCGAAAATTAGGCGGGATCATTCGGGAACTACAGGGGGGGAAAACGATGGGATTGATTTCGGACGCAGGAACTCCCGGCATTTCCGATCCTGGGTTTTTGTTGCTGCGCGAAGCACTAAAAGAGGAAATCCCGGTCTTTTGTTTGCCGGGACCAACGGCACTTATCCCGGCATTGGTGCAAAGTGGACTCCCTTGCGATCGCTTTGTGTTCGAAGGTTTTCTTCCTCCCAAAAAAGGGCGTCAAAAGAAAATCGAGAGCTTGGCCGAAGAAGCCCGTACCATCGTTCTCTACGAGTCCCCCCACAAATTGGAAAAAACCTTAACACAATTGGCAGTGGCTTTTGGTGAAGATCGAGAGGTGGCTGTCGTCAGAGAACTAACCAAGTTGTTTGAAGAAAATTTTAGAGGAGCTCTAAAATCGGCAATAGTGCACTTTGCAAAACATACGCCAAAAGGTGAATTCGTTTTGGTGATCGGAGGAAAAAAATAAAGCCATGCAATGGATCCCAAAACCCATTCCGGAAACCGAGCTTGTTGATGCCTTGGAACAGTCTCTGGGGGTCCCCCAATTGATTGCGAAACTTTTGGTGCAGCGCAATATTACCTCTTTCGAAACCGCCAAAGATTTTTTCCGCCCTTCTTTGTCAGCACTGCACGATCCCTTTTTGATGAAAGATATGGAGCTTGCCATCAAGCGAATTCAAAAAGCCATAACTGCGCAGGAGCGAATCATGATTTATGGTGATTATGACGTCGATGGCACCACTTCTGTTGCCTTGCTGTTTTCGTATCTCAAAACTTATTTGGACGAAATTCTTTGTTATATTCCCGATCGCTACACGGAAGGGTACGGTATTTCTCAAAAAGGGATCGATACGGCAAAAGAAAAAAAGATAAGTTTAATCATTGCCTTGGACTGTGGCATAAAAGCGGTAAAATGGGTGGATTATGCAACGGATCTCGGAATCGATTTTATCATCTGCGACCATCATACCCCCGGAGCACATTTGCCGGCTGCCGTGGCGGTTCTCGATCCCAAACGTTCAGACTGTTCTTATCCCTTTGATGAATTGTGTGGCTGCGGGATTGGATTTAAATTAATTCAAGCCTTGCAACACCATTTTGGACAACCCTTGGAGGCTTTGACACCCTTTTTGGACTTGGTTGCTACGGCCATTGCCGCAGACATAGTTCCGATGATTGGTGAAAATCGGCACTTAACTTATTTTGGGTTGGAGCAATTGCGGATGCATCCTCGGCCGGGCTTTCAATTTTTTTTAAAAACCTTGAAACGCCAACTTTCTGTTTCTGATTTGGTTTTTATTATTGCTCCGCGAATCAATGCAGCGGGGAGGATGGATCATGGATTAAATGCAGTGAGTCTACTCACGGCGACGACACTTGAGGAGGCACTTCCCATTGCCCGTTCCATAGAGTTTTTTAATACCGAACGGCGTAGTACCGACGAGCGGATTACCGAAGAAGCCCTACAGCAAATCGTTTTACAAGAAGCTGAAAATAAAGCCACCACGGTGGTATACCATCCCGCTTGGCACAAAGGGGTGGTGGGCATCGTAGCCTCTCGATTGATTGAAAAATATTATCGTCCCACTGTCGTACTTACGGCCTCTGGCGATGTATTGGCAGGGTCTGTCCGGTCGGTGTCGGGCTTTAATGTTTATGATGCTTTGGTGGGTTGCGAAGCATCTTTATTACAATTTGGAGGACATAAGTATGCAGCGGGTCTAACGCTTGAACCCGAGCAATTGGAGGCCTTTAAATCAGCCTTTGAAGCACAAGTCAAAGCGACCATTACGCCCGAGCAGCAAATCCCTTCACAGCGATATGATTTGGAGATTTTGTTTTCCGAAATAAGCCCAAAAATTTTTCGCATCATGCATCAAATGGAACCTTTTGGGCCTCAAAATATGCGCCCCGTTTTCGTTACTCGGAATTGCAAAGACAGCGGCGGCACTCGATTGGTTGGAAAAGATCAAAACCACTTGAAATTGGAAATGGTCGATACCGATGGTGTGGTGTTTAGCGGAATTGGTTTTGGATTGGGAGAAAAACTACTCCGGATTAAAGGACAAGAATTTTTTGATGTACTCTACACCTTGGAAGAAAATGAATTTAATGGAACGGTTAGCCTCCAATTAAAAGTCAAAGACATTGTTTTTAAAAGCGATCAAACGTCCTAGTAAAGAGACTTATTTTGATCTTGCAATCAAAGCATCGGTGGAAGGATCGTGCTTTTGAGGGTGTTGCGAATTAAGATCTTCCAAGACGGTATTTGCCAATTCTTTCCCCAATTCCACACCCCATTGATCGTAGCTGTATATATTCCAAAGAATTCCTTGAACAAAAATTTTGTGCTCGTATAGCGCAATTAGTGCGCCCAAATTGTAAGGGGTCAATTGTTCAATAAAAAGGGTATTGGTGGGGCGGTTGCCTTCAAACACCTTGAAAGGAGTCAGTGCGGCAATAGCAGCAGTATCCATTCCTTTGGCTTTTAATTCCGTTTCAACAGTAGCTGCTGATTTGCCTTTCATCAACGCTTCCGTTTGCGCAATAAAGTTGGCCAAAAGTTTTTGTTGATGATCCTGATTTCCGTGGATGGATTTTCTAAAGCCAATAAAATCCGCAGGGATTAATTTGGTTCCTTGATGAATCAATTGAAAAAACGCGTGCTGTGCATTGGTTCCAGAAGCCCCCCAAATGATGGTGCCGGTTTGATGCGCAACGGCTTTGCCATCTCTGCCAACGCCTTTGCCGTTACTTTCCATGATTCCTTGTTGCAAATAGGCAGGGAGTTGTCTCAGATATTCCGTATAAGGCACTAAAACTTCTGTTTCTGCCCCCCAAAAATTGTTGTACCAAATACTTATAAGTGCCAAAACGACAGGAATATTCTTGTCAAAAGTGCTTGTTTTAAAATGCACATCCATTTGTCCAGCACCGTTGAGCAAGGCTTCAAAATGCTTGGGACCCACCGCCAATGCGATACTTAAACCCACAGTGCTCCACAATGAAAATCGACCGCCCACCCAATCGTTCATCGGGAAGATGTTTTCCGCGGCGATTCCAAAGGCAGTAGTCTTTTCCAAGTTAGTAGAGACGGCAGCAAAATGATTCTTTACGGCAGATTCTGGTGCTTGCTCCAAAAACCAAGCGCGGATACTGTTGGCGTTGGAAAGCGTTTCTTGGGTGGTAAAGGTTTTTGAAACCACTACAAAAAGGGTGGTTTCAGGATTTAAATCTTTGATTTTTTCCCGGTAGTGATCCCCATCCACATTGGACACAAATCGAACGTCCAAATGATTTTTGTAGAAGGCCAAGGCCTCGTATACCATGGCGGGTCCTAGATCGGAACCTCCAATACCGATATTCACCACATGCGTAATGGCTTTTCCTGTATAGCCTTTCCATTGTCCAGATATGATCTGCTCACAGAACTGATACATTTTTTCTTTGGTGGATGCAATTTCGGGGAGTATGTTTTTACCGGAAACCAAAACAGGTTGGGAGTCCACTTGTCGTAAGGCCGTATGTAATACGGCTCTATTTTCAGTTTCATTGATTGCAACACCGTTAAATTGTGCTTGGATGGCTTGTTCTAGTCCAGACTCATTGGCCAATTGCAGTAAAAGTTCTAGGGTGCGTTTATTGATCCTATTTTTGGACACATCCACATAAAAATCTTCCCATTCCAAGACACTGTATTCTATACGATCGGGTTCTTGAAGGAAGTGATCGGCGATGGTGGTTTGAGCAAGTTCTTGTTGGTGTTGTTGAAGGGCTTTCCAGCTTTTTAAATGGAGAGGATTATGATTGGGAAGTGTTTTTGCCATTTTTATTGTTTTGTTGAAAATCAGCCATTTGTACCGGCGTTGATTCTTCAAAACCAATGCAGTCAAGCTGTTCTTTATAGGGTTCCATTTTGACGGCAAATTTAGATTTTAATTCGGAAGAAATGGGTTTTGCGTCGGGTAACTTTTGTTTGAAGGGATCCACTTGTTGTCCATTTTTCCAAAAACGATAACACACATGTGGTCCAGAGGTATTCCCGGTCATCCCTACCCAACCGATGACATCGCCTTGTTTTACATATTCTCCCACACGAACTTTTCGTTTTTTCATATGGAGGTATTGGGTAGAATAGGTATTGTTGTGTTTTATAGTAACATAATTCCCGTTGCCTTTGGTATAGGCGGATTTGACCACATTTCCACTGGCGGTTGCCAAAATGGGGGTTCCTACAGAGGCGGCAAAATCAGTTCCTTTGTGGGGTCGGATGCGGTTGCCGTAATAGGCAATTCTTCTTTTTAAATTATAACGCGAAGAAATGCGATTAAATTTTAAAGGGCCTTGCAAAAAGGCACGTCTTAGATTTTTTGCATTTTGGTCGAAATAATCAATAATCCCTTTTTCAGGATCAGATTCAAATTCAAAGGCATAGAGCGGTTCGCCTTTGTGTTCAAAGTAGGCCGCTTTGATTCGGTCAATGCCAATAGAAATACTATCGTCCACAAATTTTTCGGTATAAATTACCTTGAAACGATCGCCTTTTTGCAAACGGAAAAAATCTATCGTCCAAGCATAAATTTCGGATAAGGAATAAGTCATGTCCTCATTGATATTGCTGTTTTGAAGTGTTTCGTAGAGTGAGCTTTCAATCACTCCCGAGGCAGATAATTCTCGGATTTGAACGGGCTTACTGATTTTTGCTCCGTAGAGGCTGTCTTGGAGGTGAATGAGGGTATAACTGGCAATACTGGGATGGTATACAAAATACTCCGGGCGTTGAAGGCTGTCTTTGGTATAAAAAACACTGTAGGGTTTCCCCAAAGTGAGTTTTCGTACACTGACCTCTGTCCCCTTTAAAGCCTCCAAAATATTATATACCTGGGGGTAATCTATATTCAAGCCTTCCAAAATTTTTCCGAAGGTATCCCCGCTTTTGATTTTGCGTTCCACGATTGAAAAGCGATCTAAATCGAGGCCAAATTTTGTTTCTGGAATCACCACCTCGGGCGTTTTCTCTTCCATTTGTTCGGACACGGGGGAATCCCCACAACGCCAAAGAAGGAGCAGGCTTAGCAAGAATATAGTTTGTTTCACGAAAGTGCTTTTGGGAATCAAAGTTAAGAAGCTTAAGAATTTAATACAACGGATGCGAGGTTTTTATTTACAATTCACAGCAACCCTTCAACGAACCTGGATTTCAAAGGGATGTTTTAAATTTTTGAAATTTTCCAAATCGGCCTTGATGGATCCCACCAAAATATCGGCTTGAAGACGAACAGGGATTTTATTTTTGTCGTCCGAAATCCACAACGTTAAACTCTCTTGTTCCTTAAACACACGCCCCGACTGAACGAGCGGGCGAAATTTCATACAACGCACTTCGCCAAATTTTGTGCTCACGTTTTCTTTGCCGAGGTACTTTAGTTTAAATATATAATTTTCATTGTCGAAAAACATATTTAAACTAAAACTTTCATTGACAAGAATTTCCTCTTCGGGATAAAAGTTTCGCAAATAGTAAAAACAAGAAATCAAATCTTGTACGTCTTTTTCAAAGACAAACTTTTTTTGGGTGTTCTTCTTTTTGTCATTCACATGAGCGATCCTTTTTTCATGGTCAAAGTTGATTTCCACATTCTTGGTATATCCTCCTTCATCAATATTTCGGATAAACTTATAGGGGAGACCACTTTTTTCGTCAAAATAACTTTCATAATAATCTTCCACTTTAAAGAAAAAACTCGAAATCCCGGTAGTTTCACCAAAACCTTTGGCGTGGAAAACGGCTTTGTTTTCAAGGCTGTCTTTTTCTAGGGAAAGCGTTGCATAACCCGCATTAATGAGCCCGTAATGGATGCGTAATTGAAACCATTCGCCCTCCTTAAAAGGGGGAATAGGATAGGAGGAAGTGGTTTCCGGTAATTGTTGAAAACCGCTGAACATCCATAATGCGAGGATGAGTAGAAAAATATTTTTCATATTCAAAAATAGAAATTGCTCATGGGAATAACGCTAAAACCATTCCACAAATTGTTAAGGGGGCGTTATTTTTTGATCGTTAGCCTTCCGAAATTTAGGAAGTTGCTACTTTTATGGCAGCGAAAATTTTCTTCCCTCTTTTTGCACCCAACAAGGATACCAGATCTTGTTCACTAGCGGTTTGAACTCTTTTAAAGGATTTAAATTGTTGTAATAGGGCAGCACGGGTGGTGGGACCAATGCCTTCAATTTGATCCAGTTGGGAATGCAAACTTTGATTGCTTCTTTTTTGACGATGAAAAGTAATTCCAAAACGGTGGGCTTCGTCTCTTGCCCGCTGAATGATTTTTAGACTTTCAGATTTTTTATCCAAATACAGTGGAATAGGGTCCTCGGGAAAGTAGATTTCTTCCAAGCGTTTGGCGATGCCTACGATGGCGATTTGCCCTCTTAAACCCAAGAGATCAAGACTTTTTACAGCAGAAGAAAGCTGCCCTTTTCCTCCGTCGATGACAATTAATTGGGGCAGTGGTGCGTCCTCTTCCTTCAATCGTTTATAACGTCGGAATACGACTTCCTCCATGGAAGCAAAGTCGTCGGGACCAACAACGGTTTTGATGTTGTAATGCCGATACTCTTTTTTACTGGGTTTTCCACTTTTAAACACTACACATGCGGCAACCGGATTGCTGCCCTGAATGTTGGAGTTGTCAAAACACTCGATATGATAGGGTTCGGCAGACAAACGTAAGTCGGCCTTCATCTGGCTCATGATGCGTTTGACATGACGGTCGGGATCCACAATCTTCATCTGTTTAAACCGATCCATCCTAAAAAATTTCGCATTTCGCAACGAAAGGTCAAGGAGTTTTCGTTTGTCCCCTTGTTGGGGTAAAACAACTTTTATGGATTCCCCCAAGGTGATTTTTTCAGAAGAAAAAACAATCGTAGCACTACTGTGAAACAATTGCCGAATTTCGATGATTCCCAATTGTAACAATTCTGCATCGGTCTCTTCCAATTTTTTTTTGATTTCCAAGGTATGCGAACGAACAATAGCCCCGTGCGCTACCTGTAAATAATTGATGTAACCATAACTTTCATCACTGATGATGGAAAAAACATCCACATTGTTGATTTTTGGATTAACAATGGTCGATTTGGATTGATAGTTTTCTAGGCTTTCAATTTTTTCTTTGATTTTTTGTGCCTTTTCGAAAGCCAATTCATCCGCATACTGCATCATCTGCTTTGTTAAATCGATCAAAGCACTTTTAAAATCTCCTTTAATGATGTTTCGAACCGCAGCAATATTTTCCGCATAATCTTCAGCGGTCATTTTTGATTCGCATGGGCCTAGGCAGTTTCCCAAGTGATATTCCAAACAGAGCTTGTATTTTTTGGATGCAATTTTTTCAGGGCTTAGGTCATAGGTACAAGAGCGAATGGGATATAAGCCTTTGATCAAATCCAATAAGGTATAGATGGTCTTTTTATGGGTATAAGGGCCGTAGTATTCCGACCCGTCTTTGATGACCCTTCGGGTGGAGAAAATACGCGGAAAATCTTCTTTTTTGATGCACAACCAGGGGTAGGTTTTATCATCTTTCAGCAGGACATTATAGCGGGGCCTGTATTTTTTAATCAGGTTGTTTTCCAAAAGGAGGGCATCCATCTCGGAGGTGACAACGATGTGTTCGATACGTTCAATTTTTTTTACTAAAACCGCCGTTTTTCTGTTGTCGTGGGTTTTGGTAAAATAGGAAGCGACTCTTTTTTTTAAGTTTTTTGCCTTCCCTACATAGATGATTTTGTCCTGTTTATCATAGTATTGATAAACGCCGGGTTCTTCGGGAAGACCTTTTAACTGTAAAGCGACCTGCTCTGGAATCATTAAACGAAGGTATTGAATTCTGTTTGGATTTAAAATGTAAGTAGAAGACTTCATTTCGATTTCATTCCAAGCGCGGTTGCTTCCATAGAATATTGCGATATTTGCGAACGTAAATAACCCTTTCTGTGGAACACACAAAATCCTTTCTCAGGCGACAGTATCTGGAAAAACGTCTAGCCCTCAGTATAGAGGAAGTAGACACAGCCAGTTTGGCCATAGCCAATCGTTGTTTGGAACTTCCGATGTGGGAAAAAGAAATATTTCATTTATTTCTTTCCATCACGCAAAAAAACGAAGTAGTGACCAATCCTTTGCTGACACTTTTGCAAGGGCGCGACAAAAGTATAGTAGTGCCGAAAATCCTGCCCGAGGGTAATTTGGAACACATTCTCCTTCAAGATGCAACCAAAATCAAACTCAATGCATGGGGCGTGCCGGAGCCGCTCTCCGGTATTTTGATTCCTCCGGAGAAGATCGAAGTGGTATTTGTTCCGCTATTGGTTTTTGATACGCAAGGAAATCGGGTGGGTTATGGAAAAGGATTTTACGATCGCTTTTTAGCGGCTTGTTCGCCTCAAGTCATCAAAGTGGGATTGTCTTTTTTTGAACCCGTGGAGCGCATCGCAGATGTCGATGCTTTTGATATTCCACTCACCGCCTGCGTTACTCCGCTGCGGTCTTATCTTTTTTCACCTGAGGTTTAAAAATCTTTTTATTAAAAACGATTAAAATCCCCACTCCGGTACTGATGGCGGTATCTGCAACATTAAAGACATACTGAAAAAACAAATAATTTTCTCCGCCCACCCAAGGCATCCACTTCGGCCAAGTCCACTCCACCAATGGAAATTGGAGCATATCGACCACATGACCATAAAATAATGGAGCATAGCCACCCCCTGGGGGTAGAAAGGTTGCCACTTGTCCATAGCTGTGTGAAAAGAGGCGTCCGTAAAAAACAGAGTCCAAAATATTCCCCAAAGCTCCGGCAAAAATCAAGGCTAATGCCCAATGAAGCAGAAGGTGCGTTTTTTTACGAATATTGTCCCAAAGCCAGTAACCAATACCTAGGATCGCAAACAAGCGAAAGACCGTTAAAAAAAGTTTGGCTGATTTTTCGGTGAAAAAGGGAAGAAAATCATTCAGCTTGGTCCCCATGGCCATGCCTTTATTTTCTAAAAAAAGCAATTTAAAAAACCCCCAATCAACGATGGCTGGGGCACCATAAGAGCTTAAGGGATAATTGAGTTTGATATAGATTTTTAAACCTTGATCCAAAAAGAGTATGCCCAAGATGATCAGAAAGGCCCAAAGATGCGTTAAGTGGGGAAGCTGCTTTTTCAGAATTTTATTTTTTTATTGAGGCAAAAATAGAAATTAAAAATTTAGGGTTGATGGATATTGCCGGAGATCGTTGAAATTTGAAGCATTGCTGACGTGGAGGGCTTGGTGATAGCGATATCTCCACTTAAACTTTTGGCTAAGATGGGAAGGTCAGCTAATAGAACCGCAACATTGGCTCCAGCTGTTTGAAGAGTTCCTGCAACCTTTCCATGGAGGGTACATTTCCCTTTGTTTTGTACCATTTCAAGAGCTTCCAAAGTTCCGAAAACAGAGGTCTCTGCTTCTTCCAATTCAATTTGAATGGGCAGCTGGGAAGGAATTTTTATTCGTAGAGAAGTCGCAATCACCTTGTGCGCTCCGAGTTTATCGTTATGGGAAATCGCCAGGGGAGAGATCATTTCTGAAAGGAATAAGGTTTTTTGATGGGGCACAGTTTTTAGAAGTACGCGATTTTGATATTCACCACTCCCTCGATAGGAAAGTACAATAGAATCGGACTCAGCGGATCCTTCGAGGTGAAAAGTGGTCACCCAAGGCGCATGGATGATAATCTTGGTAAAAGCAGATGCCTCCCATTGTTGTTGCTTCAGTTGTTGACTAAAAACAAGGCAATGAAAAAAGAGAAAGACCAGAAGGGGTAGGACTTTTTTTATTTCTGCATGTTTTTGGCTTCGATGCTCAAGGTGGCATGAGGAACAAGAAAAAGCCTTTTTTTATTGATTAGTTTTCCGGTGACTCGACAAACGCCATAGGTTTTGTTTTTAATTCGTCCCAAAGCATTTTTAAGGTCGCGGATAAACTTTTCTTGTCGCAAGGCCAATTGGGTGTTGGCTTCTTTAGACATGGTTTCTGAACCTTCTTCAAAGGCCTTAAACGTTGGGGCGGTATCTTCCGTTCCGTTGTTCCCATCGTTCATGTAGGCGCTTCTTAAGAGCTCTAAATCAGCTTTGGCTTTTTCAATTTTTTCTTCGATCAAAACTCGGAATTCTTCCAATTCCGCATCTGAATAACGTGTTTTTGTTTCTGTATTCATCATCCTATTTTTTTGATTTGAATCACGGTATTAATATTGTCAAATGCAGTTTCGTTCCCTTCGGAGAGTTGCTCCTCAAAGTGAATGTCTTGCGCCAATGTTTCGGATAAAATATACGATTTATTGGCATTTACTGCAGGAAATAGCACCGCATCATACTGCAAATGAATCTCAATTTTATCAGTTACTTCGAGTCCTTGATCCTTTCTAAAGTTCTGAATACGGTTGACCAATTCGCGCGCCAATCCTTCTTCTTTGAGTTGGGGGGTAAGGGAAATGTCCAAAGCTACGGTCATTCCTCCTCCTTGGGCGACTTGCCAACCTTCAATATCTTTAAAAAAGACCTCTACATCATCGGCTCCTAAATTAATATTTTTTTCATTGATTACCACTTCCAAGGATTTATTTTCTTCCAAAGTGGCTATCTGTGTTGCTGTCAGCGCTTGAATACATTGGACTACGGCCTTAACATCCTTTCCGTATTTGGGTCCTAAATTTTTAAAATTGGGTTTGATTTCCTTCACCAACAAAGTACTGGCATCGTCCAACAATTCAATACTTTTTACGTTGACTTCCGAAAGCAATTGATCTTGGATTTTGGCAACCCGTTGTTTTTCGATTTCATTTTTTACGGGGATTATCAACTTTTGCAGTGGCTGCCGTACTTTTATTTGCTCTTTTTTGCGCAGCGAAAGGGCCAAAGATGTAAGGGTGCGAGCCGTATTGATTTGATGCTGTAATTCTTGATCGATCAACTCCGGTTGGTACACGGGGAAGTCCGTCAAATGCACCGAATCTGGAGCATGTGCATCCATGGCGGTTAAATCAACATACATCCGATCTGCATAGAAAGGTGCAATGGGTGCTGCCAATTGGGTGAGGGTCAAAAGACATTCGTACAGCGTTTGATAAGCTGCAATTTTATCTTTTTCATAAGAGCCTTTCCAAAAGCGTCTTCTACACAGGCGAACATACCAGTTGCTCAATTTTTCTTGCACAAAATCGGCTATGTTTCGTGCCGCTTTGGTGGGCTCATAGTCCTCGAAAGCTTGATCAACTGATAAAATTAAACTGTTTAATTCCGAAAGTATCCATCGATCCAACTCCTGACGTTCCGCCATAGGTATGGGTGCTTCTTGATTGACAAATCCATCGATATTGGCGTATAGACTAAAAAAAGAATAGGTATTGTACCAAGTACCAAAAAACTTGCGCTGTACCTCGGCGATTCCTTCACTATCAAATTTCAAGTTGTCCCAAGGATTGGCATTGGAAATCATATACCAACGTGTGGCATCCGGACCGTACTGATCCAAGGTGGTGAATGGGTCAACGGCATTCCCCAAACGTTTGGACATTTTTTGCCCGTTTTTGTCTAAGACCAAACCATTGGAAACCACATTTTTATACGCAACGCTATCAAACACCAGCGTTCCAATGGCGTGTAAAGTATAAAACCATCCTCGGGTTTGATCCACTCCTTCGGCGATATAATCGGCGGGGAAGGTTTCTCCTTGATCGATTTTTTCTTTGTTTTCAAATGGATAGTGCCATTGGGCATAGGGCATGGCTCCGGAATCAAACCAAACGTCAATCAAATCCGTTTCACGGCTCATCGGAAGCCCCTTGTCGCTGCATAGGACAATGGCATCTACAATATTTTTATGGAGGTCAATTTGGTTGTAATTGGAGTCAGACCAATCGCCTACTTTAAAATCTTGAAAAGGATTTGACTTCATAAATCCTTTTGTGACGGAAGTTTCAATGGCTTCCATCAATGCTGCCATAGAACCTATGATTTTTGTTTCCTGACCGTCTTCGGTTCGCCAAATGGGAAGTGGGATTCCCCAAAATCGGGAGCGTGATAGATTCCAATCGTTGGCATTGGAAAGCCAATTTCCAAAACGCCCTTCACCGGTTGACTTGGGTTTCCAATTGATGGAGTTGTTAAGTTCGGACATGCGATCGCGAACATCAGTCACCTTAATAAACCAAGAATCTAAGGGATAATACAGAATAGGCTTATCCGTACGCCAGCAATTGGGATAGGAATGCACATATTTTTCCACCTTAAAGGCGCGGTTTTCTTCTTTCAGCTGGATGGCAATTTCGACATCTACAGAACGATCGGGTGCAGTGCCTTCTGGATAATAGTCGTTTTTGACGTATTTTCCTCCCAAACGGCCCACTTCTTTTCTCAAACGTCCTTGCAGATCAACCAAAGGAACCCGGTTGCCAAGCTCATCCAAAACCAACAAGGGCGGGACTTCAGGAACTGCGGTTTTGGCCACTCGGGCATCGTCTGCGCCAAAAGTGGGCGCAGTGTGTACGATTCCCGTTCCGTCTTCAGTGGTAACAAAATCTCCGGCAATCACCCGAAAAGCGTTTTCGGGATGTTCCAAAGGGAGCGGTGCTTCCTTCCAAATGGGTTCGTATCGGATCTCCAACAGTGCAGCGCCTTTGAGTTGCTGTTCGATGCGGTAAGGAATTTTTTTATCTCCCGCCTGATAGGCGTCTAAATCTTCGGAGGCAATATAGGTTTTCCCAAATTGTTTTTGCACCAAATCTTTGGCGAGCAGCACTCGAATGGGTTGATGGGTGTATTGATTAAAAGTGCGGATCACCACATAATCAATCGATTTACCCACGGTTAAAGCGGTATTGGAAGGCAACGTCCAAGGCGTGGTTGTCCATGCCAAAATATAGAGGGGGAGCGGGTCTTGCAAGGCAGTTGGGAGCGATTCCTTAAGGGTTTTAAACTGGGCGGTAACAGTGGTGTCGGTGGTGTCTTGATAGGTGCCCGGCTGATTTAATTCATGTGAACTTAAACCCGTTCCTGCCATGGGTGAATAGGGTTGTATGGTATAGCCCTTATACAAAAGCCCTTTATCAAAAATTTGTTTGAGCAACCACCATACAGATTCAATATATTTCGGCGTATAGGTCACATAAGGGTCCTCCATATCTACCCAATAGCCAATACGCTGTGTTAGTTCATTCCATACATCGGTATATCGCATCACAGCATTTTTACAGGCTTCGTTATAGTCTTCTATAGTGATGCTTTCGCCAATGTCGTTTTTGGTGATGTTTAATTCTTTTTCAACACCCAGTTCTACGGGCAAACCATGCGTATCCCAGCCGGCTTTGCGTTTGACTTGAAATCCTTTTTGGGTTTTGTAGCGACAAAAAATATCTTTGATCGCTCTTGCCATAACGTGGTGAATACCGGGCATTCCGTTGGCAGAAGGGGGCCCTTCATAAAAAACAAAAGAGGGTTTTCCTTCCCGAAAAGCCATGCTTTTTTCAAAGGTTTTATTGTGCTCCCAAGTTTTTTGTACCTCAGCAGCAATTTCAGGAAGTGATAGCCTTTTGTATTCTTTAAATTTCACAGGTTTAAATTTATGTATTTACCTGAAAACAAGTTATTTAATGTCGAAAACTTATCGAAATTAGTTTGCGCTCAAATTTAAAATTTTAATAGTTGTTTTTATAGGTAAAATAGGTGTTGTCAACTTTAATGTGCGAAAGTAACCATTTTCAAGGAAAATGGAAGAGCAAAAATGATGGAGATGCTTTTTGAAATGGATTTTTAAAGTTTAGAACCCCACCTGTAAACCGATTTTAAAATTTCTCCCCGGAGAAGAAATACCGGAGGCAAATGTTCGATAGTGCTTGTCCAGTAGGTTGTCGATAGCAAAACGCAGTCGGATTTGATCACTAAAAACATATTGCGATTGTAAAGAAAGGATGTTCCATGCAGGGCTGCCAGCATAGAGGATTGAATTTCCATCAGAGGATAAAATGGGCGTTTCTTCCAAACCGTCCTCTCCTCCTAGACTATAATCCTTGGGATTTTTTGATCCACTAAATTGTAGATCTAATTGAACTTTCCATGGCGCATTGTCGTATTGTAACATGAGTGCTCCGAAAGTGGGTGAAATAGAAGGTAGCGGACCATAAAGTGGTTCCTTAGCTGCATTAATCATGGTAAGACTACCTATAAAATTCAAATGGCGTGCCAAAACAAAATTACTATCCACAGAACCTCCAAACAGATAACGATTCCCCAAATTGTCATTGGCGTAGGTGTTTACTTCTTCTCCATTATACAAAATGGTAAAAAGATCCTCTGTGGTGATGTCTGCAAAAATTTGGTATTCATTACGCCCGATATGTCTGGAAACGAGCGTGGAAAAAGACCGTAGGGCGATATAATTTTCAGAGTTTTTAAAATATTTGGTGAGCCCAAGTTCAAAATTATAGGCGTATTCGGGGAAAAGGTTGGGATTGGGCACAACCAATTGCCCTTTGCTTTCCCTAATCTTTCCAACATCATCTATATTTGGATTGCGAAAACCGTCGGAAAGAATGACGTTCCATTGGAATTTTTCGTTGGGACGATAGGTCATTGCCACAGTGCCCGTTAGTGCTTTTGCATTAAAATTAACTTCCGAAATGAGGGCATTAATATTGGCGGTTTCTTTCCATCGTGCTTCAAGTTGGGTCAGCGTAAAACGCGTTCCTGCATTCAGGGTGATTTCGGGATTGATATCCCAAACCCAGTTGAAATAAACGGCACTACTGGCATAGGAACTCCCCCTGCTGGGATAACGCGTAGGGATACTCAAACTGGGCGTCAAGCCTATAATATTATTGCCACTGGTAATTAGATCACTTTTAAAGGCATACGATCGAATCCTGTTGTAAGTTGCCTCGGTTCCATATATAAAAGAATGATTTTCAGGCATTTCAAATTCAAAATCTGCATTTAAACTATAAACCTTAACATTTTCTCGCTGATGGTTGCGCGTCAATTCTTTAAAGGCTCTATCAATTCGGGATTCATACACATCTTGGAAGGCAAAAATTAAGCTTCCCTTTTCCATGTATTTTTTCTCGGGATAAAACTTCCATTGGGGGGAAAAAAAGATTCTTTTTTGAGGACCGTAATACCATTCTGCATAACGGAGCCGGTTGTTTTTTAGTTCGACCAATTTGTCATAGCGAGAAATATTGGAGGAGTTGGAATATTGAAAATTAAGTAAAAGTTGCTGTTGTTGCGGCAATTGAACAACGAATTTTTGAAAAAGATCCAATTGCTCGTAGCCCGTATTTTTTTGAATCCACGGCTTGTCATTAATCATGGGTTCAGGATTGTAGTAAGTATTTGTATTGTCCGAATAAAAAGGGTTAAGACCCCATTCTGTATATCCATGGGTTCGGTTTTTACCCATTCTTATATCTCCATAATGGGAGGCACTGATGCTGGTGAGACTGGCCCAGTTCTTAAAACTCAATTCTGTAGAGATGTTGTTGATACTTGTTAGGGAAGCCGATTCAAAATCACTGTTTACTCGAGTTACTATTTTTTTATCGCTATTAATTCTGGGGGTTCGTGTATAATAATGAATTACCCCACCCAAAGCATCGGAGCCATAACCTACGGAGGAAGAACCGAACACGACTTCCAAGCGGTCAATATTGTGTGGATCTACGGTAATGGCATTTTGCAAATGCCCACTGCGATAGATGGCATTGTTCATCCGAACCCCATCCACCACCAATAGCAGGCGGTTGGCTTCAAAACCCCTCAAAATAGGGCTGCCTCCGCCACCTTGCGATTTTTGAATTCGAACACCCGGAATCAGTCCCACCAAGTCGGCTCCATTGGAAGGGCTACTAAATGCAATGGATGCGCTTTCCAAAAGGCTCACTTTTTCCGCAATTTGCTTACGGGTAGAGACTCTTCTTGCCACCGAGAGGATGATCTCTTCCAAGCGTTCTTCCCTTTCTGCCAAGGTAATCTGAATCCCATTTTCAAAAATATTTGGTGTTAACTTAAACGCTTTTTCTTCATAACCGTTAAGTTGAACAATCAGGTCATCATTTACCAGAAAAAAAGTTGTAGGAACCTTCCCTTCACTATCCGTTAGTCGGCTTTTTTCAAGATTTTTAGTATAAACGGCAGCCTCTTGTAGGGGAAACCCTGTGTTTTCATCCACCACTTGTATGTACTGTCCCAAGCTGGTTCCCCAAGCCATCAAAAACACGAAAATAATTTTATACGGGTTTAAACACTTCATTTAAAATGACTCTTGATTTTGGTGTTTTGAACTGTTGTAAATGGAAACTGTAATAATCTAATGCGTGATCCAAAAGTATCGATTTTTCAGCTTGACTGGTATAAATTTTAGCGATTCCATCAAAATCCGTACCTAAAAGAGTTTTCCAGTGGATATTTAACGCTTCTCCGATATGTTTTCCATAAGGGATAAGCGGGGTTGAATATCCGTTTTCCAGATCAAAATAAGGGTCATCAGGATTATTAATTCGGGGAGAAAGTCCCAAGAAATGAGTTAAATCAAGCATGATTTTAACAGTGAATAGCCCAATAGCATCATTTTGATCCAACCAAATCAATGCTTTTTTTAAATAAGCAAACAATTCCGGATGGGCACCTTCTTCTTCTCGTAAAACTTGATGTAAAGTTTCAGATAAAAAAAAGACCATTCCTTTTTTCCGCATATCAAAAGGAATGGTCTGATAATGTGATTCTACTTGTACTTCTTTTATGTAACCCAAACGGTCGGAGGCTACTTTGGTGGCAACAATTTCGAGTATACTGAGGGGTTGAAACATGGATTTTTGAAGTCCCGTTTTGGTTCGTTTTCCCAAAACCCCTTTTAGCATATAGGATTGAAGTCCATACTCTGCGGAATAACAATGAGCGATAAGGCTGCTATCTCCATATTTAAGGGTGCCTAAAACGATTACATTTTGAATTACGGACATCTTTAAACTACCCCTTGCGCCAACATCGCATCAGCAACCTTCACAAATCCTGCAATATTGGCCCCTTTCACATAGTTGACATGATCTCCTTCGGTGCCGTAGGTCAAACAGGATTTATGAATATCTCCCATGATGTTTTTTAAACGTTCATCTACCTCTGCACGCGACCAACTGTAGCGCAAAGAGTTTTGTGCCATTTCAAGGCCAGAAACTGCCACGCCTCCGGCATTGGAAGCTTTTCCGGGAGCAAACAGTACGCCCTGTTTGGCAAAAGTGTGAATGGCCTCGGGTGTGGAGGGCATATTGGCACCTTCTCCCACACAAATACAACCATTTTTGACCAAAGCGGCAGCATCTTTTTCGTTCAGCTCGTTTTGGGTAGCACAGGGCAATGCAATGTGGCAAGGGGTATGCCATGGAGTTTTTCCAGCATGAAATTCAGCTTTGGGATATTTGTCCACATAGGCACTGATACGCGCTCTTTTTACATTTTTAAGTTCCATCACATGGGCTAACTTTTCCGTATTAATCCCGTCCGGATCATAGATAAAGCCAGAGGAATCGGAAAGGGTGAGTACTTTCCCCCCCAATTGGATACACTTTTCAGCAGCAAATTGCGCAACATTTCCTGAGCCTGAGATCACTACGTTTTTACCTTCCAAACTAGCTCCTTTGTTTTGCAACATATTTTGAGTGAAATAGACTACACCATAGCCGGTTGCCTCCGGACGGATCAGCGAGCCTCCCCAAGAAACCCCTTTACCGGTCAATACCCCAGTAAACTCATTTTTTAGTCTTTTGTATTGCCCAAAGAGATACCCAATTTCTCTGCTGCCCACGCCAATATCTCCCGCAGGAATATCTCTGTTAGGACCAATATGGCGGAATAATTCTGTCATAAAACTTTGGCAAAAACGCATGACTTCGTTGTCCGACTTTCCTTTGGGATTGAAATCCGACCCGCCTTTTCCACCACCCATGGGGAGGGTGGTCAAACTATTTTTAAAAACTTGTTCGAAGGCTAAAAATTTTAATACACTGAGGTTAACACTGGGATGAAATCGCAGCCCTCCTTTGTAGGGACCGATGGCCGAGTTCATCTCAATACGGTATCCTCGATTGACCTGAATTTCGGATTGATCATCAATCCAAGCCACTCGAAAAGAGACCACTCTTTCGGGTTCGGCCATTCGCAAGAGAATGTTTTGACCGTAGTAAATGTCGTGCTGCACGATGTAGGGAATCACGGTTTCTGCAACTTCGGTCACTGCTTGCATAAACTCAGGTTCATTTTGGTTTCTCGCATTGACTTCTGCGATAAACTGTTTTACAATTTTGTTCATGAATGTTGATTTAGTTAATCGAAGATAATATCATTTTTCGAAAAAAAAATTATCCGAAAAGAAATTCAATCACTGATTCAATTTTTGAAAAAGAATGGACACGAATGGAGCTCGGTGGTGTTGTGAATTTAGAAAATTTGGAAACAATAATATCCTCAAAACCCAATTTTGCAGCTTCTTGTATACGCTGTTCCACCTTGGCTACGGGACGAATTTCGCCCGAAAGACCAATTTCAGCCGCAAAACAAATCTGGTGGCCAATGGGGAGGTCGTTATGGCTGGAAAGTAAAGCCGCCACTACGGCCAAGTCAATGGCGGGGTCTTCAAGGCTGATTCCTCCCGTAATATTGATGAACACATCTTTGGCACCCAAAGCAAATCCAGCACGTTTTTCCAACACCGCCAAGAGCATATTTAAACGTTTGCTGTTGAAACCCGTACTGCTGCGTTGAGGCGTGCCATAGACCGCCGTACTGACCAGCGCTTGAATCTCTACCAATAATGGGCGAATCCCCTCTATGGTAGCGGCAATGGCATGACCACTTGAGGCTTCCTCTTTTTCGGAAATCAATACCTCACTGGGGTTGCTCACTGCCCGCAATCCTTTGGCAACCATTTCGTAGATGCCAATTTCAGAGGTGGCTCCAAAACGGTTTTTTTGTGCCCGAACGATGCGGTATAAATGATTGCGATCCCCTTCAAATTGCAACACGGTATCGACCATGTGCTCTAAAATTTTGGGCCCGGCAATTTGCCCTTCTTTAGTGATATGACCGACTAAAATGACGGGGGTATTGGTAGCTTTTGCAAATTGAATAAATTCTGAAGCGCAATGGCGAATTTGTGAGACACTGCCTGCACTACTGTCGATCAACGGACTGTGAAGGGTTTGAATGGAATCAATGATAAGCAATTGAGGCTGAACCTTTTTACAATGCTGAAAAATACGAGGACTTTCTGTTTCACTCAAAACCACACACTGATGGGACTCCTGATCCATACGATCGGCACGCAACTTGATTTGATGCTGACTTTCTTCGCCAGAAACATAAAGGACTTTTTTTCGAAGCTGCAGGGAAAGCTGTAGCAAAAGCGTGGATTTTCCAATTCCGGGCTCACCGCCCAATAAGATGACCGATCCAGGGACAATTCCTCCACCCAAAACACGGTTTAGTTCAGCGTCAAAAGTATTGATTCTCGGCAATTGTTGTGCGGCAATTTCATCCAAGGGGAGAGGTTGATTGAGCGTGGCAGTGGCTTGCTCCTCCCATGCTTTTGCAGGGGTTTTTTCAATGACTTCCTCCACCAACGTATTCCACTCCTTACAAGCCTTGCATTGCCCTTGCCATTGGGGGTGTTGGGTGCCGCAATTTTGACAAAAAAACCCTTTTTTTATTTTAGACATAAGAGAAGAAACTCGATTATTTTTTTTGATTTACTAAAGGTAGTGCAAAAAAAGCAAGCCCTCCAAAAAGAATAATCATCGCTGTTTGCGACGTCCACATAATCCACCCAAAGGCCAAGCCCGACTCGTTGGAAATGTCAAAAGCGGACAACATCAACGCCACTGAAAAAGGATAAATTCCAATGCCTCCATTGGTGGCTGAAATGGTCAAGCCACCGATGACAAACGCCGGAAGGATGGCACCCAAGCCCAACACAGCGGTTTCCGGAACCGTCCACTTAATGACATAGAACATGGCCAGATACATGATCCATATAAATAAGGTATGGGCAATGAAGGCGCCTTTTTTAGGCATGTTTTTTATGGAAAGTATGCCTTCAATCAAGCCTTGTACTTTTGATTTGATTTTAAGCACCCAAGGTTTTTGAGATTTCTTAAAGAGGAATCGAAGCCCGATGAACAGTAAGATCAAAACACTTCCAAGAAGAAAGATTTTAGGCAACGAAATTGTTTCTAAAGCAAGCGCACCCATAATTAAATCATACTGTAAACCCAAGGCAATGAGAATAAAAAGTAATAAAATGACAAGATCGACCAAGCGTTCAGCAATGATGGTTCCAAAGCCTTTTTCAAAAGGAATGTCTTCATAGGTGCTCAGGGTGGTGGCACGCAGGAGTTCTCCAGAACGCGGAATGCCCAAATTAGCAATGTAGGCAATCAAAACGGCTAAAACACTGTTGATAAACTTAGGACGATAGCCCAAGTGGGCCAACATAAATTTCCATCGATAGGCCCTGGAAACATGACTCAATATTCCAAAAAGAAGCGATAATAAAACAAACAGCAAATCCACGTTCCGGATATAGCCGTAAATCAATTCCCGTTCTTCGGGAGTAGTGGTGTTGAAGGTTAAAAAAATAAATAAAACCCCTATACCCAAGGGGAGAATGATTTTTAAAGAAGCGCGCAGAAATTTCAAAATCAGTCTAAAAGATTAGTGATTTCGTTGGGGAAAATCATGCTGGGTTTAAACTGGCGAGCTTCTTCCAAATCCATGTGCGCATAGGCAATAATAATAATGAGGTCTCCTTTTTGCACTTTTCGAGCCGCCGGACCGTTTAGGGTGACTTCCCCACTGCCTGCTTTGCCTTCAATGACATAGGTTTCGAGTCGTTCGCCATTGTTAATATTGACTACTTGCACCTTCTCGCCCACCAACAATTGTGCGGCATCAATAAGATTTTTGTCCAAAGTGATACTGCCAATATAATTTAAATCCGCACCGGTTACTCGAACGCGGTGGATTTTAGATTTTAAAACTTCGATTAACATGCGACAAAGGTATTCATATTATTGGTAATCCCATATTATCAATCAGTCGAATCCCGCCTAATTTTGCGGCTATAAACGAACGGTATTTTTTTCCTTTTTCAAGGCTTTGAGCGGATTGTAAGTTTTCCTCTTCGGCAATGACAAAATAGTCTAAAGAGAATAAGGCTTGTTCTTTGAACTGTTGATCTACCCATTTGGTCAAATCGGACAGCTTTTTAGGAGGCCATTGGTGCTGGACGTCTTGTAAAATTTGATAAAGAAAAGGAGCTGCGCTTTTTTGTTCAGGGTTGAGCAGCAAATTGCGCGAGCTCAGTGCCAATCCGTCGGCAGCCCGCACGATGGGGCAACCGATGATTTGCACCGGGATCTTTTGTTGTTCCACCAAACAGCGGATAATTTGGAGTTGTTGAAAATCTTTTTCACCAAAATAAGCGCGATCGGGATTTACAGAACGCAAGAGTTTCTCCACAACGGTGGCTACTCCGTCAAAATGATGTTGGCGAAAAGCACCTTCCATGACCAAATCCAGTCCCATCAAATGTTGAGGCTGCGCAACGACCCCCTCAGCATAGAGGTCTTGGGGTTTGGGGGTGTATATATAGAGAGCGGCACCTAAAGGCTCCAATTGCGCCAAATCATCGTCAAGATTTCGCGGGTAGTTTTTAAGGTCTTCGGCATCGTTAAATTGCGTTGGATTGACAAAGATGCTCACGACCACCCGATCATTTTCCTTCAAAGCTTGACGGATTAATGCCAAGTGCCCTTCATGTAAGGCACCCATGGTAGGAACCATTCCCAACGAAATGCCCGAACCTTTTAGTGCCTCATTTAATTTTTTATGGGTCTTGAATACCTGCATTTAGTAAAAGATTAACGGGCTAAAGTAGCCAGTTTTTAAGTATTTAAGCATAAATTTTGTATTTTTGCAGACTTCCCTTTGGAAAAACAGAATTATGAAAGATAAGAATGTACTGATTATTTCTTCAGAGGTTGTTCCGTATTTGCCCCAGACTGAGCAAGCTATAAATTCATTTGAAATACCAAAAAATATTAACGATCACGGTGGTCAGACACGTATTTTTATGCCGCGGTATGGCATGATTAACGAACGCCGTCACCAATTGCATGAAGTCATCCGTTTGTCCGGAATGAATATGATTGTCAATGACTTGGACGTGCCTTTGGTAATCAAAGTGGCCTCTATTCCCAAAGAAAGAATGCAGGTCTATTTTATTGACAACGATGAATATTTTAAGCGTCGTGCTTTGTTGCACGATGCGGATGGAAAGATTTTTTCGGATAATGATGAACGAATGATCTTCTTTACCAAAGGCGTAGTAGAAACCGTTAAAAAATTAAATTGGTCTCCGGACATCATCCATTTGCACGGGTGGTTCACCTCCCTTTTTCCGCTCTATCTCAAGACGTTTTATAAAGACGAGCCCCTGTTTGCAGACAGTCAAGTAGTGAGTTCCATTTACGCCCAAGATTTTGAAGGGGTACTCTCCAGCGACATGAAAGACAAAGTGGCCTTTGATCAGGTCGAAGAGGATCATTTAAAAACAATAGAAACAGCAGATTATCATCATCTAACTAAACTAACCGTTGAGCATTCGGACGGTCTAATCATTGCAACGGAAGATTTCCCAGCAGATTTAAAATCTTTGATTGACAAGAGTAATAAACCTTATTTAGCCTATGAGCAAATCAAAGAACCCAATGCCTATATTGATTTTTACACGAATAAACTTAGTTAACCCTATCGTCCATGCTATTTAAGTATCGGTTCCTCCCCATTTTTATATTGTTTGTATTGTTTTTTACAGTTGTCCAGTGCAACAAAGATTTCATTGTCGTAGGTGATGAAATTTTGGGTGTTTCTGCCATAAAAACCAATCAAGAATTGATTCCTGTTTTTACCTTTCAAGAACATTTGGAAAAAGTCCAAACCAATGGACTTTCTTTAGTTCAATTGGGCGTCATCAATCATCCTGTTTTTGGTCATTCTGAAGCCGATTTTACTACACAGCTGAGTATTTCCGACAGTCCCATTTTTGGGGTCTATTCCCAATCTTTGGAGGAAGATGAAGACAATGACAATATCTTAATAATACCCGAAAACGAAAAAGTGCAGGAGGTGTATTTGGAAATCCCTTTTTTCAATAATACCAACGACCGTGACGCCGATGGAGTTATCGATATTTTGGACAGCGACCCAGACGATCCGCAAAGTAATTCGGATGGGGATGAATTGACCGACTTGGTGGAAACCAATGCGGGTCTAAATCCCTTGAGTTCGGACAGTGATAATGATGGAATACTTGATCACGACGACGATGACAATGCGACTTATGACAATGAGAATAAAGTATACGAAATCGATTCTATTTATGGGAATCGAGAAGCAACGTTTAATTTAAAAGTTCAGGAGCTCAACTATTATCTAAACAGTTTGGATCCGAGCATGAATTTTGAAACGGCTCAAGCCTATTATTCCAATCAAGATTTTTTGGCAGAAGGCTTTGGTGGAGAAACCCTTTTTGACGGTAATGTCAGCTTGAGTTTTGATGAATTGCGCTTCAATTACGCTCAGGATGATCCAGAAACAGCCGATGTGGATGAAACCACCCAAGTGGAAACTCGACTCACCCCTCGGCTTCGTATTCCTTTAAACAGCACTTTTTTCCAAGAGCGACTGATTGATATGGAAGGTGCGCCAGAGTTGGCAAATTTAGGAAATTTCCAAGCCTATCTCAAAGGGATTATTGTTCATGCCGATGGGTTTTCAGATGATTTATACATGTTGCTCGACATCGGCAATGCAGCGATTAAGATCAATTATATTTATGATAAATACAACAAACAAGGCACAGAAGACGACATTACCGATGACACCATCGATCAAATCCCGACAACCTTTTCAATAGGTATGAATGGGATTCGTGTCAACCATTTGAAAAATGAAGCTTTTGACACGGCAATTTTGGAACGTATTGCAAGTTCTAAATTGGGGGAACCTTCTGATAAAGTGTTTGTCAAGAGTGGGCAATTTCACGGAAAAGTACGATTGTTTACTCCCGAAGCCAATTCCAATGACAACACTTTGTTGAACAACTTACGAAATCAATCTTGGTTGATTAATGAAGCCAATTTGGTGTTTTATCTGGATCAGAATTCCCTAACCAGCGACGACGCTTTAGTTGCTCCTCGTTTGTACCTTTATAAGTACAATTCGGGTAATCCTGTTATCGATTATAATAACGACCTTACCACTCCGGTTGCTTCAGGATCCACCCAGGCCAAACGGATTTTTAGTGGGATATTGGAACGCGACGAGAACAATCGCCCCTATCGATACAAATTCCGTATCACCAATCATATTTCGCAAATCTTGCGCAAAGACTCGTTGAATGTGGATTTGGGGGTAGTGGTCACTGGCAATATTGGTGACGCCACACTTAAAAAAGGATTTATCGATGATGCTAATGTTATTGATTATCCCGCTGCTGCAGTTCTCAATCCCTTGGGTACGGTGCTCATAGGTTCGAACACCGGTGTGGAAAACGAGGATAAAAAAGTAAAACTCGAGCTACTTTACACTGCTTTTTAAAAGAGTTGCCACAGCGTATATCCGATCAGTACCACCAGTAACCCAACCATCCCTTGAATAAAGGTTCCAAACGTATGCGTGCGATAGGCCGTTTTTACATCCATTCCGCTCATTTGCGAAACGATCCAAAAGTAGGAATCGTTGGCGTGGGATACGGTCATTGAGCCTACGCCCAAAGCCATAATTGCCCATATTTTCCCCATTTCACTGTCCAAACCAAGCAGCGGTAATAGCGGGAAAAGGATGGATGAGGTTGTAATGATGGCTACGGTGGACGAACCCTGCGCCGTTTTTAAAAGAGCCGCTATCAAAAAGGCAATCAGTATGCCCAAGCCTTCCATTTGTGTCAGTGCTTTTGCGTATTCCACCAAAGGAAGGGTTTGTATAATCGCTCCTAAAGCTCCCCCCATTCCGGTAATCAGGAGAATGGGAAAAGTTTTTTTTACACCCTCTTGAAAAGATGCACGGACAAACCCTTTTTTTCTAAAATCTAAGCCCAAAGCAAAAAGCATCCCAACAAAAAGTGCCGTTGTAGGCTGTGTTAGTGCCTTAAGCATTTGAACCATCGTTTGGGGCATGGCTGAAGTGGGAAGGATTGTCCCCAAACACATCAAAAGTATGGGAAGCGCAATGGGGAGTAGCGCTTTTTTAAAAGAAGGAAGTGCTGTAATTTCAGTTCCATCGTCGAGCGTCTCCGATTCTCCTTCGGGAATATATTCCATTTTTTTAGATAAATAATTACCATAGGCACCTCCCACCATAATCAAAATAAAGGCAATACTTCCCCCAATGACGATGAGCAGCAATAGGTTGTCTAAATTTAAATTTGCTGCGGCCGCCAAAGGGCCCGGCGTAGGAGGTACCAGTACATGCGGCGCAAAAAGACCGGTGGATAGTGCCACCGCCAAGCCGACCAATGGGGTTTTGGTTTGTCTCGACAATGTTTTGTTGAGTTGGGATAAAATAACAAAGGCGGCATCGCAAAAAACAGGAATGGAAACCAAATAGCCGATACAGCTGATGGCATAGGGCAAGGGGAGTCGACTCAAGTGTTTCAGGATTCCACCTGCTAGCGAGAGCGTTCCTTTCGATTGTTCTAATGCGGCACCAATGATGGTTCCAAATAAGATCAATAATCCAATACTTTTTACAATTTTATAAAATCCGCTTCCGATCTGTTCGAAGGTATTTACGATGGGCGTTCCCACCAATAGTGCCAACAAAAAACTTCCTATTAATAACACTAAAAAAGGATGCCATTTGATATACGAGCTGCCAATGATGATCCAAAGGATGGTGAGTACAATATAAAGGAGTGGAAGATACATCAGGAAGGATTGTTTTTATAGTGGGTTAAGGTATCACTTACTTTTTTTTCCAATAAGGATGCCGCATTTTTCATCGCTTCGTCAAGAGGCATTGTGTCGGGTTTAATTTTTTCAATTCCCAACAAGTGACTGGGTCGTGGTGTATTTTTGGCTTCGATGGAGCCACAAAAAAGAAAGGTGGGGATTTGCTTTTTTTGGGTTAATGTGATAATCCGCTGGGGCAATTTTCCAAAATCACTTTGCTGATCATACCGCCCTTCGCCGGTGATGACCAGGTCTGCCGCGTCGATCTGAGTTTGTAAGTGGGTGTGGGACGCCAAAAGATCAAAACCGTTTTGAAGTTGTGCTCCAAAAAAGCCATACAAACCGGCAGCCACTCCACCGGCAGCACCTCCTCCAGCTAATGCAGTGATTGTTCTGCCAAAATGTTGCTCAATAACTCTCGCAAAATGGGCACTTCCTGCCTCTAAACGTTCGATCATTTCAGGACGAGCTCCTTTTTGCTTGGCATAGGTGTGGGCGGCACCGTTAACACCTAAAAGAGGGTTGGAAACATCACATGCTATGGTTAAATCCCAGCTTTTATTTTTAATATATAATTCATTATTATTCAATCTTTTAATTAATTCTAAATTTCTTCCATTTGGCGGTATAGTGTTGCCCTCTTGATCAAAAATTCGCCCCCCTAAAGCAGAAAAAATACCACTGCCCATGTCGTGAGTAGCACTGCCGCCGATTCCTAAAATTATGGAAGTACATCCCTTTTCTAAGGCATGAAGAATCATTAATCCTGTCCCATAAGTATTGGTCTCATAAGGATTGTATTCTTCGGGGGTTAAATTTTGCAGGCCTGCAGTTTGTGATAATTCCACCCAAGCCGTGGGCTGGTCTTTAAACCGAAAATAAGGAGCCTCAATGGGTCGGCCTAAAGGATCACGTGTTGAGCAATAATTTAAAGTTCCAGCGACATGCTGTTGAAGCACATCAAGAGCCCCCTCGCCGCCATCGGAAAAGGGCATAAGGACGCATTCCGCATTTGGATACACAGATTGCACACCCCTTTCCATTGCCCGAGCCACAGCTTTTCCTGTCAGGCTGCCTTTAAATGAATCCGGGATGATTAAAATTTTCACTAAATAAATCCTAAAAGTCTAAAGTACTAAACTTATCGGAATGCTCAGCGGGTGAAATTCATAATGGATATTTGAATATTATCCTTTAGCGCTTTGAATCGCAGCGGTGATTCGCTCTGCGTGTTCCCGAGAATTTTCGATAAACCATTTATTGGTTTTGTATCCCCCACAAACCACTCCGGCAAGGTAGACACCCGGGGCATTGGAGGCCATCGTCTCAGGAGTATACTTTGGAGTTCTAAAAGTATCTGTCTGAAAGTCGACGCCCAATTGTTCCAATAGTGCAAAATTGGGTTGATACCCTGTCATCGCCAACACAAAATCGTTGGCAATGGTTTTATTTCCCTCGGGTGTTTTAAAGTGCACTTCGGTGGGAGTAATTTCCGTAATCTCGGAATCAAAATAGGCAGGGATGCTCCCTTCTTCAATCCGATTGACAATATCGGGGCGTGCCCAATATTTCACGTTTTCTCCAATTTTCGGCTCTCGGATAATCATGGTGACACTTTTGGCGCCTTTTCGGTAGGTTTCCAAAGCCACATCAACGGCAGAGTTGGCCGCGCCGACAACGACTATATTCATCCCAAAAAAAGGATGGGGTTCGGAATAATAATGTAATACTTTTGGAAGTTCTTCTCCTTTTACGTTGAGTAGATAGGGAAGGTCGTAAAAGCCCGAAGCCACCACCATATTGTGCGCTCGATAACTTCCTTTGGACGTATGCACCTCAAACCCGGGATGTAAACTTTTGACATTTTCCACCGCTTCATAGAGACGGATGTTAAGCTGCCAATGCATAGCTACTCTTCGATAGTACTCCAAAGCTTCTGACCGAGTGGGTTTTGGATTGTGTGATATAAAAGGAATGTTCCCGATCTCCAAGCGATCGGAGGTGGAAAAAAAAGTCATGTTTTGGGGATAGTGGTATATGGAATTTACCAAAGTTCCTTTTTCAATGATTTCATAAGAAAGTCCCTGTTTCTGGGCTGAAATGCCACACGCCATCCCGATGGGACCCGCTCCGATAATGATAAGATCTAACATAGTTGCAAAGGTACGTAGAGTGCGTTAATAAGTTACTATAAATAAAAATGATACTAAATTTATTTATAATTGATAAACCACTAATTATGAGTATATTTAAAAAAATAAAGGAGAATAATAAATCGAATAATAGATAAAAACTATTAAATATTATTTTAATATAACAATATCTTTTGCCTCCAAAATAAACTTCCAATACTAACAGCCAAAAAAGCAATAGCGACGGGGTTTCCAAAGAATCCACCCAGCAAGGAGCAACTGATTAACCACCACAAAGCAAAGACCGTAAAACCAGAGGCATATTTGATGGAACTTGTAAATACAATATCCTCAAAAAGCCCATTTATTTTTCGGGTAGCCCAGAGCGGAATGAGGCTGGGGAGTGCGAGTAAGGAAGCCAAGTTTTGCTTTGCCGCCGTTATTTGTTCTCTTTTAGGAAGCTTTTCGTAATCCTCAGCAAGTATTTTTTTCAAATGCGAAAACTCCAGTTCTGTAGTGCGCTTGTTGATGCGTAATTTTTTCTCTGGATAAAGTGCGTCCTTTTCGGGGAGCCACATGCAATCTTTCATACGGTCTTGTAACAACGCGCGCAGCGTATTGATGTTTTCGGCGTCGGTGTTGTTGGGGTTCATCATCTCGCTAATCAATATAGGTTCGCCAAATACCAAATGTAAAGTAATGCGCGCTTGACGATGGTTGCCGTAATTCAAACCCACCGGCATTAGGTATACCTTTTTCCCGGGATTGACTTTTTGCGCTTGATACGCCAAACGACTACTCCCTTTGGAAAGGTTTTGGAGATAATATTCATCGTGATGACCCCCCTCGGAAAACATGTTGAGATTTCCGCCATTGCCCAAAATCGAATAGCATTTTTCAAAAGTGGCATCATTGTTTTTTAAACTGCTGTAACCATTTCGTATCCGATACACAGGCAGCATTTGAAAAGCATCCAAAAACCACTGTAAAGGACCCCCAAAAACATCGCTTCGGGTTAAGGAAGTAATTCTTTTTGGCGTATACGCTCCAACGAGCAAAGGATCCAGAAAGGCCGCCTGATGGTTGGGAGAATAGAGTACGCCTCCGTCTTGAGGAATGCGCTCTTTTCCGTAAATTTTTATGGTTCTAAAAAAAAGATCATTGTAACACCACAACAGATATTTGACAAAATAATAGACAAGCTTTTTCAATAGTAGAGCACTAGAGTTAATGAAATTGAAAAATACACATTTTAAGACAATCTCTGAAGTTTGGTCAAAATTTAATTGCGTAAGACCGGCATTCTATCAATTCATAAAATTAAATAGTTCCTATTGGATAGCTATGGGGGGAGCTTTATGTTTTTTTCAGTAAAACCATAAAATCGCCCAATAAAGCGTTAAAAATGAATCTAATTAATAAGTAACATTAAAAAATGTACTAACTTACTTCCCATATTTTTTTACTATAAATTACATTGACAACTTTCCACTTCTTACCCTTAACGGCCTAATTAAAAGACTGATACAACTAAAAAACAAACTGATTATGAAAAGACAAAACTTTTTTAAAACAGCGATATTTACCGTGTTATGCTTCGCGGCGAGTGTCCTTCATGCACAATCCTCCATATCGGGTGTCGTTACTGATGCCGATTCTGGGGAGTCGCTGCCCGGCGCAAATATTATCGTATTAGGTTCAAATACCGGTACAGCCACTGACTTTGACGGAAATTTCACATTGAATACCAGTGCTGATATTCCCTTTCAAATTGAGGTGAGTTCTATTGGATTTGAATCCCAAGTAATTGACATCACCTCCGCCGATCAACAAATCACGGTTGCTT
>Ga0255753_1000232_pt1 | contig 72226 bp, 54 predicted proteins | sample 041ome_10_FD_179953 | JGI IMG/M metagenome (GOLD analysis project Ga0255753, IMG submission 179953) | Coastal salt marsh microbial communities from the Groves Creek Marsh, Skidaway Island, Georgia - 041412US metaG (version 2) | ecosystem: Environmental > Aquatic > Marine > Intertidal zone > Salt...
ATGCGACGGCGCGCCATCCCTCGTGGGTGCGGGGCGGTGGGGTGTGTCATACATTGGTGGCGTCACATCGCCATGCGACCGCCGATCGCGCGACCGCGACGACGCGGCATTGCACGACGACGCGATCGATTCACTTCACCGATCGCGCGACATCGTTCCACCGATGTCCAACGGCGGCGGGTGGTTCTACCGCGCGATGCACCGCGAGCCGGTGGTGATGTGGTCGTGCATGATTGGCGCCCTGGGGTTGGCGCTGCCGCTCGTGGTGCCGCGCGATGCGTTCGCGGGCGAGCCGGCGGTGGTGCGGGCGCCGCCGAGCGCGGCGGCGGTGGTGCGGGCGTTGAAGCCGCAGCGAGGCGCGGGCGGCGAGGCGTAGAGAGACAGAGCGCGGCGGCGGCGTGTGCGCGGCGTGAGATGCGCGCGAGCGCGCGCGAGCGCAGAGATGTAATAATGAGTCAAAAACATGTGTAGTGAGTACTCGAGTACGTGTATTATATTTGCGTGTGCGCGCGTGCGTGGTGTCGTGATGCGTCGTGCGCTCGCATCCGCATCCGCATCCGTCGTGCGCGTCGCGCACGTACGACGACGCGTTCGCGAAGCATCATTCCATCCATCCATCCATCCATCATAAATAAATACCCATAACTTTTCACAAGTAACCCTTGTCTCGCCCATGGGAGAAGATAAACCACCTCCGAATTTCATAACACATACTCTGTGTCATATACGCCTTCATAGCTCAGTTGGTAGAGCGCGCCCTTCGTAAGGGTGAGGCCCCGTGTTCAAACCACGGTACGTCCAATGTGTTCGACTGTGATGACGCGCCTCGGTGATACGTGGCGTACGGCACGACCGATGCACGACGAACGAACGCGTACGGCACGTACAATGTGACACCGACGAACGCGTACTGACGGGGACTGGTTTCCACATCGTTCAGGTGAGGGCAAGACTACAAACATAAAAACATGAAAAGACTTTTTGATTTTTGTATACACATGGTGGTAAAAACATGTACACAAAATAAATAATAGTACCTTTAATGTACATACTACGTAATTCTGGACCACCCATGTTGAGCGCAGTCCCGGTCGACCGTCGTCGTCCATGGGTGTTGTCGTTGGCGCATTGGATGTGCGAACGCATTCGCGCGTGCGTGCGCGCCGCAGTGCGCGCTGCGCGCCGGTGCACGGTCGTACACGCACGTGCACGATGTCGTCGCCGCCGCACGATGCGCCGGGCGACGCGACGGACGCGATGGACGCCGCCATGACGCTGCGCTTGGCGTGGCGCGGCTGGGCGCACGCGTGCGAGAAACAGCGCGCGATCGGCGCGCACGCGGAGGCGATGTGGCGCGATCGCACGCGACGGACCAAGGCGAAAGTATTTATCGCCTGGGCGCACTCGGTGAAGTTTGCGATGAAACGACGGGAGCTTTTGTGCGATCGGGCCAAGGCGAGGGTGGCGAACGCGCGGTTGAGCGCGGCGACGCGGGCGTGGAAGGCGAGGGTTCGGTTTCAGCGCACGCAGCGGCGGGATGTGATACGAGCGTATTTGATTATGCGTGCAAAGAAGTTTTTACGGGCGTGGTTGGATGTGGCGATCGAAGGGCGGGCGACGCGACCGGTAAAGATGACGACGGAGGAGACGAAGACGCCGGCGCGGGCGGTCTCAGAATCTGGTTCGTCTTCGGCGGTGCGACGGTATCGCAGAGAGACGCGAACGACGACGTCAGTGGATGATATGAAGTCACGCTTGTGGACGCATGCCAACGCGCCGTCGTCGCCAGTGGTCAAGGTGATTGAGTCGAACCCTTCGGCTGACACTGACGAAGACGAAGACGAGCGCTCGGTGGATACGACAATCTCAGCGTCAACCTCGACGACGACCACCACGACGATGACGACAAAGACGACGAGTGGAGGCGCGCAAGTGCCCGGTGCGACCGTGCCTGGAGAACTCCCGACCGCACCCAAGCAAAAAGCCGTGGTTCGTAGACGTAAAATCGTCGCCAAGCAAGCGGGGACGTCAACGACAGAGGCAGAAGCAGACGCAACGGCGGTCGCCGCTCCTCATGCGCCGACCGCAGTCACGACCGCGAGTGCATCGGCCCCATCGACCACTCCATCGACTCCATCTGTGGTTGAGGTCATTCCCACGTCGATAACCACGTCCTCTCAAGAAACATCCTCCACGACGACGTCGCTGTCCATGGTGGTCGTGTTTCTCATCCTCGGCGTGGCGCTGGTTGGATCCGTCACGATTTTAGGCATGATCTTTGGATTTTCTTTATCCACCGATGGGTCGTCTATTGCGGCGCTAAATGAAGCGCAACGTAACGTGACTATTTTGGCCCGCGCGTCGGCGGCGCAGCGGCGCGAACTCGAGGCGTGTCGCACGTTCGGCGGCGGCGTCCCTGACGCGTCGCAAAACGCCGCCATCGCTTCGGCAGAGGCTAAAGTTTCAGATTCCGTCGTGCGCATTAGCGAGTTGGAGGTCAAGTTGAGCGCCGCGCAAGCCGAAATGGCATCCGCACAAAGCGCGCAAAAGTTAGCCGAAGGTCGGCTGCACAAGCTCGGGTCGTTAGCCATGGACAAGCTTCAAATCGCCGAGGCGCTTGACAAGATGACGACGCGTGCGACGTATTGCGAAACCGTGTCTTCGCAAGCGATGAAGTTGAGCAAAGCGCGCGACGTGTGCATCGCGCGCGCCGATACTTGCGAAAAACTCGCTTTGACGCTCAAACTTCAAGTCAGCGAGTACTCGAGCGGTTTACAAAGCGCACAAAAGTCATTGCAAGAAACTGTCGAAGTCGCCAATGCCTGTCGCTACCAAATCGGCTTGCCCGCGTACTCGCCGAAACACAAGTCGCGACTCGGTACGTTTGCGTCTTCGGCGTTTAGTTCTATTCCGGGACTCTCAGATTTGTTCTCCTACACCGCCATAGCGTTTTACCTCGTCATTGGCTACGCGTATTACTTGAGGATTATGGTGAGCGAGCTCGTCGTCGAGCGGGACACGTTAGTGACGCACTTGGCCAAGTTGAACGTTGAAGGCGTACCGAGCAAGGTGGATAACAGCGCTAGTGCTTCTGCGGCTGCTCAAGTCGCTGCTGAAGCTGACGCGCGTGCGTCGAGCAAGCGCGCGCGCAGTTTGGATGACTTGATCACGAGTCAGGAAGACTCGAGCGAGCGCAAGAAGACAGCGGCGGAGCGCGCGAGCGAAATCATCATTGAAGAAGAAGACGAAACCGTCGCGGTGCCGGTAACATCGGAAAATATTGAGACGCACGCCGCCGTCACAAGTGGCGCCGCCGAGGAAACAAAGAAAGAAGACGACGAACAGAGTGAACGATCCATCAGGCTTGTTGAAAAGTGGGTTGAAAAGTCGCAAGACGAAGAAATTAAAGATGAGCTCGAGCGCATTCGGCGTCTCGTCGCCCTCGAGGATGAGCGCGAGAAGGCTGCCGAGAAGGCGCAGTTGGACGCGCTCAAAGAAAAGGCGCAGGACAGTTAACGTCGTCCTCGTCGTGTAAGTAATATTTGCTACGTAATAAATTAAATAATTTCAACACGTCGGTGATCCATCTAAAATAAATACTTCTAATCAATCCATCCCAACAACACAAAAAAAAACTCACTCGTCGACAACCACCGGCAGGCGCATCGTCTTATCCTCAAAGTGCCTAAGTTTCTCTTCGAGTTCCAGGAATCCATTCACGCGAGCCAATTCGCTCGGCGCTTGGTTGCGGTCATCCGGCGCTATGTATTTGGGTCTGTCCTCGTACGAAATCTTTGTCAAAAAGTAATCAATGACGCACCCATGCCCATAAATTGCACACTTGTGCAACGCTGAATGCCCATTGACGTTGACCACGGAATAACTCACGCCCAAGTCATCGCACAACCATTTCACCATGCGCAACGTTTCATCCGAAGTCGCTTCCGACGTGCACGCCCAAAGCACGGCGTTGCACCCCCATCGGTTCGTGGTGTTGACGTCGAACCCGGGATGGGCGGCAAACCACTCCGCGACGTCTCGATGATTCTTCCAAATCGCTAAATGAAATGGAAAATCACCATCGTACGACGCGCGCGATGGATCGGCGCCGTGGTCGATGAGCCATGCGCACGCTTTGAGCGCGCCGTTGCGCGCCGCCCAATGCAGAGGCACGCGGCCATCTTTGCGGCTGGTGGCGTTTACATCCATGCCCACGTCGTTTACGAGAAAGTCGCACGCGCGCACGAATCCACCACCTGCGGCCCACATTAAGGCGTTACTTCCGAACAAGTCGATATCCGTGATTGGGTCCCAACCTTCGTCAGCTATGGCGCGGCGCATGCCTTCGACGTCGCCTCGGGACGCGGCATCCATGCCAGGCGACAACACCTTGCGACCTTCGCGCGGGCGCCAAGCCTTGGGCTTGCCCCCTTGCGAGCCGCGCCATGAGCTCGATTCAAACTCAGTGTTTTCGCACTCCATGGCGTCCACCGCCGCCGCGGCGCAATCTGGTCCGTCGCCGCCGCTTTGGAAGTGTTGCCGTAATCCGCCGCCGTGTACGGCGTAGTACTTGAAGCACCCACCGCATTGCATCAAACCGATGGCTGTTTTACCCATGTCATAACTTTTACTCGTCAACCAGAGCGAACCATTGGCCATGGGTTTGGCACGAATAAAGTAATCTTCGACGTTGTCGCCTCTGTCGAGCTTTTGTTCATCCAGGGCGTCGGCGACGCGTCTGGCGAAACGAGCCTCGCGCCCATCCATAACATCGGCTGTTCCGCCTCGCGCCATGAGCAAACGTATCGGCGCGGAAGAAGAGTAGTCATTTCCAGGACGACGGCCGGCGGTTTGTGGACGTAAAGCTCTAACCATATGACGCTCTTTGTCTGTCAGCGGTGGTTCGTCATTCTTTTCGAGCGCCCGCTCGACGGCTCTCACCACGCACTCGCTCAACGTTGCCGAAGCCGGGGGCGGAGGTTCCATCGCCATATCAATCATGGCTTGCGTGATTTCGCTCACGTCCGACTCTGAGCACGTCGTGAGCGACCGTTGTTCATCATCGAGGAGCTTCTTCTTCACCTCGTACGGCTTGATAACCTCTGCGGCGTCGAGCTCGAATACGATGTCGCGTACAGCGGATTCTAAATCCCCCGCGAGCGCTGCGGTCACGCCGCGCTGATTCAGCGTCGAAAGCACGAGCTGAATCTTCGTTGGATCCACCCCGGCGAACTCAGGCGCTTGGTTATTCAAAATATCAGGATTGTGGAAGAACTCGCACGCCTCGCGAGACGCACGCACCTTGACAAAGGCTCGAGCAACCATTTCGCGATAAAAGCACGCCAACGCCGTCTGTGGTGGCGCCTTGGTCAACCACTTGGCCAACGCCCAGGCGTCGTACAGCGATGTATTCGCGCCTTGACCTTTGAACGGCGACATGGGATGCGCGGCGTCGCCGATGCACACCACGCGCGACTTTGGACTTCTGAGTGCCATGTGCGGCTTGGCCTTCGCATCCGCCTTGCTCGTTGGCGGCTCTTCGCGGTCAAACAACGGCCCCGCCCACGCTTGTTCCCAATCTGTGTGCTCAAACATTGCCGCAACGGGGTCGTGCCAACCCTCGGTATGCTTCATGACAAACTTTCTAACCTCGCTTCGCGGCGCGCCCGCCAACGCGCGCGCCTCGGCTTCGTCCACGCGCACGCTCAGTTGCCACATGCTACGTTCAGGCGTCCCAGTCTCCGCGCACGCCGCCTGAAACGGCATTGTGAACATTCTTGACGTACCATCGACGGTGTAAAACCCTTGACCACTCAACAAAGGATGGGACAAATCCGTAAATCCCGTGCACAACGCCACGCCTAAATACCGCAACTCGCCGCTCTTCAAATCCGCCGCCGCGCCGCTCGCCTTGCGTACGCCACTCCGGACACCATCCGCGCCCACGAGCACCGTGGCACGAATCACATCACCATTGTCCAAAATCACATCAACACCATCGGAGTCTTCCACGAAATCCTTCAAAGTCGCGCCCCAACAAATCCATTCCGGAGGAATCGAGCGCAACAAAATGTCCCGCACTACGCCGCGCGGCACTCTCAAATTCGTCAACTTTTGCCCCTTCTCCGCGCTCTCACTCGCGCTCGATGACGCTTGATCACCATTCTCATCATCATCACATTCTTCATCACTCCCAGCGCTGTCTAAATCTCCATTCTTGCCCTTCACACCGCCTCCTTTCATTCTCTCGTCGGCGCGAAACAAACCTTTACCATAGTACCCCAACGCGCGTCCACTCGGGGCAAATGTCCAGTGCGCGTGGCTCTTCGTCGACGCCTCGCGACACGCATCGAGCACGCCTAGACCACGCAACGCACCATTCGTTTCGCTCAGCGTCACCCCGTACCCTTGCCTACGCGCGCTCGAACTCTCGTCGCGCTCCAACACCACGCAGCGAAAGTCATCGTCATCATCTTCTTTGTCGTCGTCGTCCGTCTCCCGTCGTCGTCGTCGTCGCTCCGATGCGAGCGCGGCCGCGAGCGCGAGCCCAGCGACGCCACCGCCCGCGATGACGACCACGTCGCCCGCACCGAGCGCCTTGGCGCACCGCTTCATGGCGACGAGCGTCACACTCTGACGGCGGCGCCTGGCGCGCCTGGCGCCTTCGGTTGCATCGTGCGCGCGCGATGGCGGGCGCGAAACCGCCGCGCGACGCGCACGCAGCGACGGATGCGCGCGCCAAGCGCATTCGCGAGCTCACGGGCGCGTACGTGCGCGCGAGGATTGGCGACGACGGCGACGTCAGGGAGCCGCACGGGAGCGCTGGATTGCCGTCGGCGTTTCACTCGCCTGCGGTGCGCGACGACGACCCGGAAGGGTTGCGGTCGATGGAATACATGTGCAAGGTGCTTGATGCGTGCGCAAATGGCTATCACGAGGGCGTGGCGCGAGTGATGCGCACGGTTGAGATGTCTGCGTGGTTGTTGCGGATGAATGGCTCGATGAAATCGCAGCGGATGTTGCAGGCGCGGTTGCAGGCGACGTACACGATGAATACGTTGTTTCACAGTACGTTGATAGCGATCGAGCGCGTGCGAGTGCGAGTGCGAATCGCGTGTTGTGTGTGTTTTGAGGGCGAGCGATGACTGACTGATGGTGGTTCCGAACGCGACGCGCAGTCGCGGTGACGAGCGATAAGGGCTCGGTGGCCATGTTGAACACGTTATATCAGGCGGCAAAACGAGTCGCGCAGACGGTGGTGGATGAAAACATGCACGATGAGAAGAGTGGGGAGAAGTATACGGTGAATGAGATCGTTGCAGCGTTTATGAGCGAGCCAAACGCCGACAATGATTCTCCGCTCCATATGGCGTGCGCGCTCGGTAAAAAGGACATGGCGTTGTGGCTTTATGATAAAGGTGCAACGATGTGCCGAAAGAATAAAGATGGTATGGATTGGCTCATGGCAATAATTTGTTATCGTCGAGGTAGATTTAGACCCGTCGGGATCACGCCGACGGACAAAAGAGAAGAGTTTATTGAGAGTGTTCCTCAAACTAACCAAAGCTCATACGGCGCGCCTGGACACCCCAAGTCCGCGCCTGATTCGGTGGGTTGGAAAATCATACTGCATGGTAGAAAATGTACAGTTTTGCGTGTGAGAGAATACGTTGGGTGCGTTCCTGATACGCGCAAGGTGTATCAAGCATACATGTCTACGATTCTCCACGACGACATATACGACGAAGAGGCGGGCATCGAAGAAGAGTTGGACTTAGAATTCGCTCACGATGTTGTAGAGTTCGCATGGTGTATTCCCTGGAAGGCTGGTACGGAAGAAAACGAGCTCATGAAAGCTTTGTTAGATCGCGGCGTGGATACGGCGGTTAAATGCAATGCTGGGATGACGCCGTTGCACTACGCCGCTCGATTTGATGAGGTTGAGGTTACGCGACTACTCCTCAAAGCTGGCGCAGATGTTGGCGCGGCATCGAATCAATGTTGCGCTATTCACGGCAAATCAAACACTAGATGTTGTCCTCGACATCAGCAGGGGAAGACGCCCTTGATGGTGGCCGAAATTTTGGGCCACACGGACGTTGAAAATTTAATCACCGAGTATGCGGAGAAAAAACGAATCGAGAACGAACGCACGGCGGAACAACTAATGCTCGAATTGATAGAAGAATCCGAAGACAAGAACGCGCCGAAAGTTTCAAAGAAAAAGAAGAAAAAGAAAGCCAAAGAAAAAGAGCCTGCCGAGGAAGAGCCCATTGTATCGACGTCGGTGGAACAACTCGATCCCAAAGAAAAGAAAAATGACGCAGCGGCCAAGCCAGAGGACGCAACCACGGATGCTTTTGAGTTGGAAGCTGAGGTCGAAGCGGTGAGAAAAGCTACAGCCGCAAGTACCATCGCTGATAAATTACAAAACTCTAATCGAAAGCCGGCGCGCGAAGTCGTTGAAGTAGTGGCACCGAGCGAGGGAAACACCGCTTCGCCTTGGCAATCCATGTCAACTTGGGCAACGATTGCACACGGTTCTCAAATTGAGTCCACAATGACAAACGCACATTTTATCAATGAGAACGAGGACAAGTACGAGAAGGAGGAGAACGGCCATGACGACGACGACGACGACGACAACGACGAATTGAAGCCGCCAAGCGTGATGGACTTTTCATCGGATGAGTGGCTCGACGACGTTTGTATACGACAAAACTTTGGCGTGGTTGCGGATGGAGGTTCTCCGGAATGGTTAGTGGCATGCAGCGAGCGAATGCAGAGATTACACCCTATGGCGAGCGCTCTCGGTCTTGGATGTGAGCATATTTTAGGATACGACATTGACACGCTCAGCGTCGCTCAGATCGAAGCTGCCGAGGAAGTTCATCGCGAATTACTTGCTCGACTTGCCGACGCACGCGTTCGATTAGCCATAGAACAAGAACGCCAACGATTGAGTGAGGCGAAAGATATTGAAATCGTTCGTCAAAGTATTCGCAGAGTGAGAGAAACTGAATCAAAGTTCTCTGCGTGAACGATTCTGCTACAAACTAGAAACTAGAATCTACAGTACCGGTAGCTATTGCATGTAACAATATTATCATCATCACAACTCGTGCTGTGAATCGCTTGGTTTTGTTGCATGTGTACCGACATGTCTCGGTCCAACGCGCATCCATTGCGTGGCTATCCACTTCGTGCCGCGAGTCACCGGACACCCCGCGTGCAGTGAGTTGACGTCGTTTTCTCCATTCAAGTGCCCATTAAACAACAAAACCGCATCTCCTCGACGTGGTTTCACGCTTAACACGCCTTTAGTGCCTTTATGCGCCATAGAACACGCATTTTCTGGAGTCAACGACGCGTGGCGCGTCTCTCCAATCGGCGTACCAAGCGGAAACACCGTCTCCCCGCCGTCTTCGACGTCGCTCAAATACATGAACACCGTCGCCGCGCGTTGACCTCCATCCAACAACTCGCTATCATTTTCATCTTCAAAGTAATCATGATGCGCCGCATACTCGTCACCAACATCATACTTCAAAACCGCTATGTTTTCCGCCCGATTCGGAGGCAACATCGACCACGCCGCCACGCGAAGCTCAATCGCCCGCACGACGTCATCCTCGTTCTCGAGTGCGTAGCCCTTCTTCGCGGTGAACGCGCCCCGAGGCGCGGGAAATTTCACCACACCATCATCACCCTCACGCATCACGCGCGCGTACGCTAAACTAATCAAGTGCTCGCATTCCTCGACGCTCAGAAAGTCGCGATACACGTACGCCCGAGGCGCGCTCGACACCCGCGTCGCGAACGCCTCACCCCCATCATTCGCAAAGTATGACTTTGTTTCGACGATATTCAACTCACCATCGTCGTCGTCGATCTTTTCGTCGCGGTAATCGCTCGGCAGTGTCGTTCGCGCGCCATCCACCACCGTCAACATCATCATCATCATCATCACCATCACCATCACCATCACCAACTTTGTCATCTTTGTCATCTTTGCCGCCATCATCTTCGTCCACGCACGCACGCACGCACGCACCAACACCAACACCAACACCAACGCCGCGGTGCGTGCGCCCCGTCGTCGTCGATCGTCGCGCTCTGCCGAGCGACGCGCGGGGTGTTCGAGTGGTCCCCATTGGAGTCCAAAGGCACACACGGTGCATGTGACTCTATCGTATGGGTAAACAGTATGCAGTATCCACACGAGGGGAACCAAAAAAGCCTCTCCACGTCACACGCGATGATGCGCGACACCACTGTGTGACGCGACATACGACGACGAGGACGACGACGACGACGCGATGGCGAGCACGGTAGGTATGATGGACCCCGCGTTCTTCGTCGGACGCAAAGAAATCATCGCCTGGGTGAACGCGCTGCTTGGATTAAACCTGAGCAAAGTGGAGCAGTGCGCCTCGGGGGCGATTTATTGCCAAATCATGGATGCGTGTCACGGGGGGACGGTACCGATGCATACGGTGAATTTCGACGCGAAGAGTGAGCATGAGTTTGTGAGTAATTATAAGGTGTTGCAGCTGGTGTTTGATAAGTTGAAGATTGCAAAGAATATTGAGGTGAATCGATTGGTCAAGGCGCGACCGCTGGATAATTTGGAATTTTTACAGTGGATGAAGTGTTATCACGATAAGACAATTGGGTGCGTGGATGGGACGTATGATGCGGAAGAACGACGTGCGCACGCACGCGGCGGGGCGTCGTTTGCTGGGGCGAAGAAGGCATCGGTGATGAATGGTGATCGTGGGAAAGGTGGGCATCGAGGAAGCGGGCACCCATCGGCGCGGAGTTCGCGCGAAGGTGGCGTCGGCGGCGGACGACGCGGAACTGGCCCGAAACCGATTGGTTTTGGGCGTGAGAGCGGTTCAAATGGCGTAGGTGGAGGGTATTCTACGATGTCGACGACGACGACGACGACGACCGCGACAGCGGCATCGGGCAACACCACGTCGAGCGGTCGAGCGACCACGGGGCACTCAGCGGCGACGTCGGCGCACGTGCGGGAATTGACCGAAACGAATACGTCGCTGTCGTTACAAGTCGAACGCGCCGAACAAGAGCGTGAATTTTACTTTGAAAAGCTTCAAGATGTAGAGTACTTGTGTCAGCGTCCGGAATTTGAGAATAATCCGTTAACCAAGGTTGTGGAACGGATTTTGTACCACACCGACGGCAAGGCGGACGTGGACGCCATCATCGCCGAATGTTTGGGTTCGACGGCGGCTGAAGACACTGTTGTCGTCGCAGCACCAACAGCACCAGTGCTGACGCCCAAACAACCACAAGTCGAAGAAGAAAAAGAAGAAGATGATGGTGTTGATAATGAAGAAATCACGTGCACGCAAACCACGCCGACAGTGGCATCAACCGTGGCGACCATGGCGGCGATGACGCTCGAGCGTTCAGACTCTGTCAACACAACATCGCCGTTGGGTACGCCTCCGCCCATGTTTGACGACGACGTACCACCGATTGGAGGTATTCCGCTCTTAACTCCGCCTGTGTGTAAAAGTCCGGTATTCGCGCCATCCATACGCACACCCTTACAGGATAGACTCACCAACAGTGGCGGAGAATAATAAATCTTTGTTCTTTTGTTCATTTGTTTTGTAATTTGAAGCATTAAAACAAGTTTGACTCGCACTACGCGACTTAGTCATCTCCGCGCAAGCGTCTACGCAACAATTCTAATTCCTCGTTTGTCACCTCGGCGTTCGCGCACACGTCTCGCGCCGTATCGCTAGTAACTATTAATGTTTTCATCGCCTGATCGCTCTCGACGACGCACTCGATAAACAACATCGCTATAAAGTCCCACCGCGCCGACGTAAGCGACGGCACGGGTCGGTTAAACGTAAACGTGCGCAAGAGCGTCGTGAGCTTTTGTTCTATGCGTCGAGTCTCGGCGCCGATGTTCAACTTGAGTAATAACGCTGGAACACATTTCGCCAAAAAAGTGTTCCAAGTTTCGCTGACGCTAACGCTGTACTTTGTTCGTCCAGGAAGAATGTCGGCGTACGTTTTGTCGCCGCGCAAAAACGCAAACGTGGCGTCGGTGACGAGATTATCCACCGCCATCCACGTCGTGCCAAACTGCGAGATTTGCGGCAACGGCATCGACCTTGGCGTGGCACTAAACTTGTTGCTTTCACCATCACCATCGTCGTCATCGGTATCATTGATCGTAGCATCGCTCATGTCTTCGTCGTCGTCGTCGTCGTCGTCGTCGTCGCCGAATCCCTCGAGCGGGTTCCCCGTGAGTTTCGTCGCCAACATCTTTCGCGCTAAATCTTCCGCCATCAACGCCAGCTCTTCGGGTGTTTTTCCTTCTAAACCAGACCCTGATGTCAACGCTGCCGCGAGTGCTTCACCGTTGTCGTCATTGTCCTTGTCGTCGCCAGGAATGACAATCGGCGCGTCTTCTCGAGGTTCGGTGCGCAATTGTCCTTCAGAAAATCTCCCGCCAATGCTCGGCACGAAATCCTTTGATGGCTTTTTCCCCTCACCGTACGTATCGAAATAAAACACCCCACCTTTGTCTTTGTCGTCGTCATTTGTTGACGAGCTTTGGGCGATTTCTTCTTCATTCCACGTCACTTTCTTCGCCGCCAAAGATGAACTTGCGACGGCGTCGGTTTTGTTTCTCCTCTCCGCGCGCGGCACGTACCCATCCACCGCCATCGCTTGAGCCATCGCTTGCTCCTTGGACAATGGCTTCTTCATCGACATCGACGCCGATGATGACGATGACGCCGAGACCACGCGCTCGACGACGTCCGCCTTGATGACATCGGTCGAAAGTTGTCTCGGCCCCGGCGTCGTCGAGGCGCGTTTCGCATCCGTCGTCGTCGTCGTCTCCAGCATCTTTGCCATCTTCTCCGCCTCTAACATGTGCTCGCGCGTACAAAATCCGTGGACAAACACACCTTCGCGTACGACACGATCCTTTGCGTCGACATCGTACTTTTTCGCGCGCTGTCCCCGGACGTCTACGCGTTCTGAGCACGCGCGCCACCCGCACCGCCCGCTCGCCGATCGTTCCTTACACGCGTCTATGTACTCGTTTCTCGTCAGCTTTACCCTCGCGCACGCGGCGTAAAACGTGCCATACATGTCTATTTTTGTTCTACCATCATCCTCGTCGTCGTCGTGTGCTAAGAACTCGCGCTCGATGAACGCGAGCTTGGCTGAAGTGTAGTCCAACGCCGACGCCGTCCCGGAGCCGCGTTCCTCTTCCTCTTCCTCTTCGTTGTTGTTGTCTTCTTCTTCGGACGCGTCGCCGCCATCGCCGTAGACAAACTCGGGACACGACGTCGTCGTCATCCCCGTCGTCGTCGTCGAGATGCAAACCTAAATCGCGAGCGCGCGAATGACGTCGGTGGGCGTGAGCACGTTTGCGCAGACGTCTCGGTCCCGCGCGACACATTTCGACAGCACGTATACGCGATGCACTTTATGGACATGCATGAGCGCCAAAACTTCACCAAACGTCGTACACTCTGCGCGAGCAAAGATGAGCTCGACGTAGGCGTGCGTGGGAGGCGTGGCGAGACTCGACGCCGAACGACGACGTTCGTCGGCAAACGGCGCGACATCCGCGTCGGAGAAATCCGCCTCGCGCGACCTCGCGCTCGACACGAATTCCAGCGCCGAGCACGAGCATAAACGCGCCAACGCCGCTGGAGACTCAATTCTACGCAAGTCATTGATGGAAAAATTCGCACAGATTTCCCCGCCGTCGTCGTCGGTTAACGCGATGGCGGAGACGTCTTCGCGCACCATGTCTCGCACGCACGCCAGCGCCGACGCGCGCGCCGGCGCGCGAAGAACATTTTTCGCCCGGAACAACCGCGAAACGAGCGCGGTGGTGATGTCTCCCAAAATCTTCACATGCCTGTGCAAAAATTCAACGATATCAAAACGAGTGATGACATCAACAACTCGTCCGCCGTCGACGACGTTCACGACGACGAGAGGTTCATCTCGCAACGCGTCCACGACATCGAGCAGCGTCCGCGACGTCGCGTGTCGTTCGCGCATCACACTCGCTCGTCGTCCGTATTCCCACGCGCTCGAGCGCCAAAACTCGTCGTAAAAATCATCAGCGTGAGCGCGAGCGTGAGCGGCGTCGTCGTCGTCGTCGTCGTCATCATCTTCCCTAGTAGTCGCAGTGTCATAGTAGGCATTGATAAACGCTCGAGTGACGTCGCGAACGCCAATCATCCACCAATCATCGTCGTCGCCATCGTCGTCGCCATCATTCGCGAGCACCGAGCTCACGCGCGCGCGACCGCACGCCGCTAACACCGCGCCCATGGTGGCGTCGAAGCGTCGCACGCGCACCACCGCGCGAGGCGGTCGAGTGCGCAGGTACGCGGTGATGGTCCATGAGAAGAGTATCCGTCGCGGTGGGTCGAGCGTCTGCGCATCCATCGTCCGTGTGCGCGCGCGCGTGTGTGTGGCGTCGGTCATCGGTCGAACGTCGTCGTCGACGACGACGACGACGACGACGACGACGACGCCAACCGTCGTCGTCCGTTGTCAAGACAAAAGTACCCATAACTTTTCACAAGGAAAGCTAGTGGAGGAGAAGGCTTGATTTTTTACTCATTTATGCACCCGTGAGCACGACTACGTATTATACTACGTCGTTGGTCAAGGAACTCTCCTTAGCTCAGATGGAAGAGCAGCTGACTGTAGTTTACATGAAAAAACTGAAATTGAGGCGCGTCACAGCGTCCACACGAACGAGTAAATGGCCTTTATCCATACATGAAGGTCAGAACCGCCATCAGCGGGTCACCCGTTCGATTCGGGTAGGGGAGACGACATATTTTTTTGCGTGGCTGGCGATTGGCTAGCAAGTAAGTCAATAAATGTAGTGTAGATGACGATAACAATTATTATCAAGCTAGCTTCGCAAATTGATTTTGGTGGATGGATGTTTCAGAAGAATTTCTCTGCTAAGTAGTTGTTGAATCGGAAGAAGTACAATGAATGAAAGCCGCCGCCGCCGGCGTCAACCCATTCGCTTACTTCCCACGCTTACCCTCCTTTTGGATAACCACCTCATCAGCGTAACGGATACCCTTACCCTTGTACGGCTCAGGCGGACGCTTAGAGCGGATAATCGCAGCAAAGTTACCAACCTCAACCTTGTCATAACCGCTGACCGTAATATCCGTGTTGCTATCGCACTTGACTTCGAGACCCTTCGGGATTTCCATAATCACCGGGTGGGAATAACCCAAGCTCAAGTTCAAGTTCTTGCCTTGCATCGCCGCCTTGTAACCAACACCAAGGAGCTTGAGCTTCTTCTCGAACCCCGTGGACACACCCACCATCATGTTGTTCGCCAACGTGCGGTACAAGCCGTGACCCTTGTGCGCATCCGGGGTGTCATTCGCGCGCGACACCTTGATGGCTTCACCCTCCTCCGTGAAAACAACGACGTCCGGGAACTGCATCTCCATGGAACCCTTAGGACCCTGTACATGTGTGCGTGCAAGAATAAGCGCATACGGAGTCAGTATACGTGTCAACGTCTCGCACGCGCGCGCGCTCGACGACGGGTGAAAACCCTACAACCCTCAAGCCCTCGATGGGCGTGGTCATCACACCCCGTGCGCGCGCGCGGGACGCCACCAACCCATCGCGCTCGCGCACATTTGCATCATAACATTTTCGTCGCTCTCGTAAACACCTACCTTGACCGCGAGCATGTTGTCCTTCAACGTGTACGTCACGCCCTTGGGCACCGCCACCGGGACCTTGCCGATGCGCGATTCCTTAGCCTCAATCGCGCGTCGCGCGGTGGGCTTCGTGGACTCGGCGCGCTTGGCGCGAATCGTGGTGTCACCACGGACGAAAGAAGATACTTGAGCGGCGAGCATCGCGGGCGGTGTGTGAAGGTTTGACGCGTCGCACAGTGCCCGCGCCGCCGCGCGACGTCGCCCTTCGACCGAAAGCCCGCGGACGACGACGACGACGACGACGACGACGACGACGACGCGTGGGTGGTGTGCTGGGTCGCGATTGGTCGTTGTGTGGGTACTCGAGCCTACGGTTGTGATTGGTCGTTGTGTGCTTTTCAGGAAAAAAGAAAAACGAAAGCCTCGGGAACACGAAGCGTTGCGCGACACACGACGACGACGACGACGACGACGACGACGACGACGGACGAGATGATGCCGACGACGACGACGAAAACTTTAGTCATGACGCAAACGCAAGATGCGCTCGGGAAAGGTGCGCGTGTGTCGCGACGGGACGCGAGGCGACGCGCGCGCGAGAGAGAGAGAGAGAGACGACTGACGAACTGCGCGCGTAGGATTGGAGGAGTTGAAACGACGTAAACGAAGCGTTGAGAGCGCTATTGAGGCAAAAGAGCGTGATGGAGATGCGCTTCGGCGACGGTTGAAGGATTTGGAAGGATTAATCGCGCGGGACCGCGAGACGCTCGTCGAGTATGATAAAATCATTCGCGACGCCGAACAAAGCTTGGATCGTATCTTGGAAAGCAGTGAATTCTTATTGAACGCTATTCGACGCGAGACACAAAACTTGGACGCACGAGAGCCTTGATTTTATGTACTGATAATATTGCGTGCTTTTCTTCTTCTGGTGTATATATGATATGTATATGCCCACCTGTGCCCTGTGCTGTGCAACACGATGACCAGACACGCGCGCTTTGCCTATAACTCGTCGTGGTCTTTACTCGCCTTCGCGTAAGCATCGGAGATGAGTTTCAACACTTCTTTCGAACGCAACAATTTTGCAAGTTTTCTCATATTTCGCCCCTTGGAATCTAACGCCAGAACATTGGCGCCGTGATTTAACAAAATTTCCACCGCCTTGGCGTCTTGCTTGCGCACGGCGAGCGTCAAGAGCGTATCGCCGCGCCTGTTCATGGCGTTTGCGCTCGCTCCGAGCTCAATGAGCTGCTTGAGTGACGCTACGTTTCTGTGCTCAACCGCGGTGAACGTCGCAGGCATACCAGACGAGTTGAGTTCATCCGCGTCTACCCCGCACTCCTCGACGAGAAATTTCAACGCCTCGAGGTGCGTCTCGTTTCTCCCCCAACTCGCGCGATGCAACGCCGTGAATCCATCTCTGGACTGAGCTGATAAATACCCATGCTTTTTAAGAACTTTCAACATCTTCACCGATCCCATGCTCGCCGCAAACTCCAACGCGCCGTTTCCATCGTGGTCCAACGCCGCGCCATCTGCGCCGAGCGTCAACAACTTATCCAACAACTCATCGTGTCCGTACACCGTCGCCATGATCACCGCCGTCCGTCCATTATCATGATCACCCATGTTAATATGTTCCAAGAAATCCTCCTCACCGCGCGCGAGCGCGGCGTCATCAAAGTACTTCGCATCATTGTTCATCGCCGCGACGACCGGTTGCGGCGTGTTGTGCGCGCGCACCACCGAGCTCAAGCACCCAACGCACGCCAGCGCGCACGCCAGTATCACCCTTGACATCGTCATCGTTCGCGTGCGACGCGAGCTCGCACCATCCATCGCGCGCACCATCGCGTTGTGCGGTCACGCGCGATCGCGGCGTTCTGTTGTGCCTTGGCTTTGGTGTTATGGCCTCACTCGTCGACGCGCGGCGCCGTCGTCAGGTCGTGCGAGCTCGCGCGTGTGAGCGCACATGACGCGCGCGCAGAAGTTTGGTGCGTGCTCGACGTCATCATCGATGTCGGCGCCGCCGCGCCGTGACGACGAATGTGATATGAGCTGGAGTCGCGGCCCATCGTGGATTACTCATCATCATCATCATCATCATCATCACGAATCAACGTCTCCCAAGACTGACTCGCGCACGTGTTTCTGCGTCTACACAGCCGCCGTGGGCGTGGCGTTCGCATCGCTATGGGCTGGTGCTCTGAAAACCATAGACATGTCAGACGACGTGCGACGATTGGTGATCACGGTGCGCGCGCCGCGCGTCGTCGCCTCTTCTATCCGTCGCCGATTCCCGTTTCGCCTGTGACATCTTTCGACACTCACCAACCACTGACTCGCGCGCGACGCCCAAACACACAGGCTCCTCTCTATGCCATCATCGCATTTGCGATATACTCCATAGCATACATCATCCACGCCGTGTGGACGTTCCCAGAGTGTCCTCGAGCCGCCGAGGCGCTCGCGCGCGACGTCGCGCGCGCGCAACGCCAACTCATCGCCCGTCGCGTCCTCCCCGCCGACGCCTTCGACGCGTGACATCGACGTCACATCACCATCGTCGTCGTCCATCCATCCATCGATGTCCTCATCGTGTACGCGTAGGTAGTAGTCGTCATCATCACATGTAAGTATGTATGTACTAGTAGCGCAGCCGTCGTGCGTATATAGACCGTCGCTATAGCGTAGCGCGTACTCGTCGTCGTCTTCCCCATCGTCGTCGTCCATCCACACTGTCGCCGCACTGTCGCCCATCGATCGACGAACCGTATGTTTGCGATATCCATCATATATCCATCACCACGCGCACGCGCACGCGCACGCGCGAGCCATCCACATCCATCGCGCGCACGCACGCGGACCACGCACGCACGCATCCGTATGTCCGTGCGTCGCCCCCCCTCTATTCGACACCCCCACTTCCGGGTATATGTTCGAAATCCCTGCTTCATATTTGTATATGCGTAAACAGTACGCGTCGAGCACCACACGAGGGGGCCTCCTAGGGGCGTCCGGTCCGTCGGTCGTCGCGCCCGTTCGCGTCGTCCGTCGTAATAGTCGTCCGTCGTGTGAGTCGTCCGTCGTGCGTCGTCCGTCGGTCTGCGCTGCGCTGCGCCGCGCCGCGTCGTCTTAGTCGCGTGGTCGTCTCCGTGCGCGATCGACGACGTTCGACGTTCAACGACGCGCATCCATCCCATCGGGCGCACCGTCGTCATCGTCGTCGTCGTCATCGTCGTCATCGTCGTCGGGTGGAACGATGCCTCGCGCGTGCGTTGAATTGAATTGAATGTGCATGACGCGTGATGGCTGATGCGCGATGCGCGCGCGACAGAGGGCGACGCACGAGGACCGACGGTGCACCTCGGACACGTGTTCCGTACGACGCACGGAACACACGCTAAACGCATAGATAGGATAGGTGTACGCACTTGAGACTTTTGACACACGACGGACGAGGGCGTTGACGGGTTTACGTGTGCGAGGCGATTCCCCTCGACGATTGAATTGATTGATTCCGTAAGTGCCATCGCATCGCATCGGCGCATCGGCGGCGCGCGACGGAAAAAAGGTGAGGCGTGCGTCGTGAGACAACGTGGTGCGCGAACACACACAGAGGCGTTGGTGGAGTACGGACAACACGGACAACACGGACAACACGGGTCAGGGCGCGGAGGTCACGACAGAGGGTGGCGCGCGAGGGGGATGGGGCGAGCACCGTCGACGTCGCGCGCGCGCGCGACAGAGGCGGCGTCCAAGTCGCATAAGCGAATAGCGTCGGAGTCCGAGTCGAGTGGGCTCGCCACGGTGCAGCCTCTCGGAGAAAAAATTAGCGAAGCCATGGAAGCGTCGGCGCAGAGCCAGGGGCGGAGGGAGCTCGAGTCGAGCGCGCCGAGCGCGAGCGAGGCGGCGCGGGGCGAGGATAAACGGCGCGTGGGTCCCAAGGCTCCGTCTGAATCGGATGGTAACGAAGGCACGGAATGGGATGTGAAGTTTCCGAATCAGCGATTTGGACCGTGGTCTACGGAAGAAGTCACCGTGATGAAGGCGAGCATTAAGCGATGGGCGAGCGAACACGGTTTACTCGAGGAGTTCAACAAGGGAGACTATGAATTTCTCTTTAATCGCCGGAAAAAGCAAGGCGGGAGGGGCGCGCGCCTTCCTCGTTCGGAGCGACGGGCTTTTATTGAAGTCGCCCAAGGCATGCAAACGCGCAACGCAAAGCAAATCTATGGCTGGATTTTACGCAACATGGATAAGAAGGGCGCGACGGGGAAATGGAGCAAGGAGGAAACCGAGGCGTTGCTCAAGCATCAAGAGCGTCTCGGGAAGCAATGGAGCAAGATTTCAGAGTTGATTGGACGACCTGCATCGGCGTGCCGCGATAAGTGGCGCCTCGCAAAGGGTGGCGACAAGCGTAAGTCTGGTCGATGGTCTGTTGAAGAAACCGAAAAGATGGTTGCGCTCGTTCAAGAATTCTTCAAGCAACGCGGCGACGCCCCGGGCTCTGGCCCGGGCCAAGGCAACGAGCACTTGCCGCTTTTGGACAACATCAACTGGGTGACAATTTCCGAGAAACTCGGCACGAGAAACGAACAAGCGTGCTTACAGCGATGGTATCAAATCGCCCCGCCCATGATCAGCGCTGGTCAATGGGCGGCTGGTGAGGATGAGATCATGGTGAAGAATATCATTCGCCAAAAGCCGCGCACGGCGGATGACGTCAATTGGTCGGAACTCGTTGCCGGTCGTACCTTGGGACAAATTCTTCGTCGATGGAAGGTACTGACGCACAAAGTGCGTGACTACATCAACACTCCGTTTTGCGAATCGGTGTTGCAAGTAGCCACGTCGTTGGAGCTTCCGGATCTCATCGCTCGCGCTGAACGCCTATTGGCCTCCACCGTGTCGAGCGCGTGAGTTCGAAGTCGAGGCCATCCTTCTGTGCCGACCGCTGGCACCGCCACCCCTGTTGTCTGTAACCACCATTAACGACGGCAACAACGCATGTGAGATCTTGAGAAATCAATCATACATTCGCCAACTGCTGTAAATAGATGCTGCACGCGCTTTCCACGCATCGAACGCCACACCATGTACATTTCCTTTCCACCACCAATTAATAACAATATCAACCAATTCTTTCTTATATTTATTATACAGCGAGCTATACAAATCGTGTTTATGCGACTACTACTCCTAATCTTATACCGGCGGTCCCTCGTACGGTCTCAACTTGTGACACGGCGTGTCGGCGACGCCAGGCGACGCCGCCGTCGCGCACGCAGCGTTACATCCAAATAATAATGCCTCATCGTTCTCAATCGGGGGAGGCGTGAGGCCAAAGTAAAAGTCGCAACTTTTGTCTTCGAAATTCGGCTTGATTGTTAATGGCAACCCGAAATCATTCGTGAATACTTCTTGCGTCGCGCACTTGCACATGTTTACGCACATCGCCGTGCACCCGCTCTCTTGAAGCCAGCGGCATTTTTTAATATGTACCTTGGATGCCATTTCCATACCCAGATCGTTCTCCGTCGTTTGCTCGACTTCCATCGGTCCAACCATCCATGCAAAGACGATTTTCGTGATGCTCGCGTTGAGCTCGCAGGAAAACTTGTTCAAAGGAAACAGCGCTTTGAACGCCGCGTTGCCGCCGGGCGGAACGAGCGAACGAATTACTCCAGACGTGACATCACCCATACCCACCGCGTCCCGTCCCTTCATTTGCAAGAAACAAAGCGCAATGAATTCTTCGTACGACACCTTACCGGGTGGCGGCGCGTTTATCGCCATGCCAATCTTACGCATGAACCACGCCATGATGGCCAAGTCGAGCGCCGAGTCTGTGTACTTGACCTTGGTTCGTGGCTCTCGCCACGTCGATGGGAACTCCGCTGTGGCCAAGTTGAAGAATGAATATGGCTCGAATGATGATGATGATGATGATTCTCCCCCATTCGCGCTGCTGCTAATGCTGCTTTTGACGCGCGGCGCGCGCCCAACACCACACCACCGCGCGTGCGCACGTCGCGCGCTGCGTCTGTCGACGCTGCTGCGTACTGACGACGCGACTGACATCGCCGGCGACGAGGAGCACGTCGAAAACATGATTACCGCCGTTCACGTGCACTCAAAACCTCCAATCAAGGTCGTACTCTCCTCGAACGCGTCGCACAGTGCCGCAAGGCTTGGCCTTCTGTATACCCTAGCGACCTTGGCTAAACTCACACGGCGATGCTTATTCGATCGTCGTCGAACGTCACAGTCGACCGCGGCACGCGGTGAGCACGGCGTCACCATGGTGCTGTCATCCGCGTTTCTCATGGCGGTAAAGAAAGGCCCGTTCGCTCGAGGTGCGTCCGACATAGCTGCGTTTTGTTTGTCTTGGCGTTGGTGGCCACGACCACGGATTCGTGCCTTCACGAGCGACTTTGGTACTGACGAATGCGGGCGCACGTGACGTGAAACGCGCAAAATTAGGTGGCATCATATGGAAGACGCATCGTTTCATCAAAATGTCTCAAACGCGACAGCGCAACTCTGCGGTACGTGCGCGTAAAGACGGCTTTCAACGCCGACAGCCACACCCATGGTTGTCCTCGTTCGACTCACCTCTCTGTGCGTCTCTTTCTCCTAAACAGAAGCAACGAAAACATATTAGTGACGTTGAAGACGTGTTGAGGAAAGCTGCTGCGAGGTACGATTAATCTACGACGACGATTTCGTTGTTTTGTCCGCTGCGAGTGAAACTACTGACCAAAAGCTTTGTGTCCCGACCGTCGCAGCGAGGCCGCGGCGTCTTCGACTTTGGCGTCAACGAGTCAACAACTTCCATGATTTAGGCGCTCTTCATGTAACCCCGCGCACGTAGCCTTTCTGATTTCTACAATAGCTTGTTTATACTATTACAACTTCTAGTGCACACCATCCTTCGCCGTGGTCTCGTCGTCAGCCTCCGCGGCGTCTGTCCTCCAACGCCTGGCATTCGTGCGACGCCTTATAAGCGCAACACGCCGAAATCTCGCTCTCGGGTCACGTCTCAAGAACGTGGGACTGCGGGTTCGATACACATGTACGCGCCACTTTGGGGGAAACCCCCCGCACTGTGGACGTCGCAAGAGTATGAGACACTTTGGCCGAGTGGTCTAAGGCGCCGGATTTAGGATGGTCGCGCTTCAGTATGAAGCGTGTGTCCGAGAAAAATGAAAATGTGTGTGTCCCGTACACAACAGGTGAACATTCCGGTCCGCAAGGGCGTGGGTTCAAATCCCACAGGTGTCATGACTATATGTGTGTTGACTTTTGCCGCGTTTCCGATGCGTCTGCGCGTGCGCGCCGCGCCGCGCGCGCGTCGCGTGTGATTGCTTTGGCACCGAATTCGGTGCGCCATGGACGCGCGCGAACGTCCGCGTCCATGGCGCCTTGGACGTGCCTGTGCTTCGCTGCTTCAATGGTGTTCTGTGCATGGTATTAAAATAAAAGTACGCAACATACGTGTCGTGTGTCCGATTTTGTTTTTTTATCTGTGTTTGGGCCGCACACGGCACGCGCGAACGATGGCGCGCGCACCCACCGGTGGGTGTCCGCGTCACACGCACGCGTGCGCGCGCTCATCGTGCGTGGCCGTGGTGAGCACCACACGTAGTCGTATAGCACGAGACGCACCGCGCTGACAGTGCGTGGGTGGTGTCATCGCCCGTCAATCCCCGTCGACCGACGGCGTAGTCGTGCAGGACATTTGAATTAGAATTCTCGCCACTCATTCGTTCATTCATTCGGGGGGTTCGTTGTTTATACATACGTAGGTACTGTGAACGACGATGACAATGGATACGGCGATGGATGATGGCGAAGAGCCACTCGCGGTCGTTAATGATGACGACGTCGTCGTCAACTGTGACGACGCTGAAGCATCCTTGGTAGAGCGCGCAGAAGGGCAGAACGCGGCGACGACGTCGGAAGAAGAGGATGACGACGACGACGAGGATGACGATAATGACGTGAACGATAATAAATATAGTGGTATGGCTCGTGTAAAGGTGTACCGGTTGAACGATCGCGGCCATTGGGATGATAAAGGCACCGGTTTTGCTTCGTGCGAATACATCGAGGTACGCTGACGCGTGAATAAATGACTGCGCTCTTTGCCCCACGTAGTAGTAAAACAACGAAAGACTAACCGATATTTGTGATACTGTCGTGTGTCGTGATAATCATACAGCAATCGAGCTCGATCGGTCTCGTCGTGGTCTCAGAAGAAGACCAAGAACCGCTTCTGATTCATCGCGTCAGCCCGCAGATCGACATGTATTCGAGGCAAGAAGAGGAGACCATCATCTCATGGGTCGATAACGAGTTGAACACGGACATTGCTTTGAGTTTCCAAGAGGGTTGCGGGTGTAATTTCATTTGGGAGCAAATCAAGTCGGTTCAGAGACAGTACTTGCAACAGTCTGGCGGAGGGGCGTTGGGCGAAGACGGCGACGTGCAAAATGTCGCCTCGGCCATGGAGTACGGAGGTGTGTCTTCGGAAATGCATTTCTCGTTTAACAAGAACGAACGGCAAATGATTGGCGGTGAACAAGGAGCGACGTACTTGGGAATGCGCCAAGTGGAAATTGAACTTCCAGCGCCGGATATTGCAAACTTACCAGAGCTTGTTAAGCTCGTCACTGAAACGTCGCTATTCACGCGGGAGAGTATCCCAAAGGTAATCTTGAAAACAAAAGATTACATCAAAAATCTTTTGGACGTTTTCACAAAATGTGAGGACTTAGAGGACATGGAAAGTCTGCACTTGTTAAATAAATTGTTCAGAGGGCTTGTCATGCTGAACGATGTGGATCTCTACGAAACACTGCTTAGCGAAGAGTTTGTATTTGACTTTGTCGGCGTCCTAGAGTACGACCCCGAACAAGTCGAACGGACGAGTCACAGAGAGTTTTTGCGCGAGAAAGTCAAGTTCAAAGAGGTTGTAGAGATTTCTAACGCTGCAATTAGAGAAAAAATCCATCAAACGTGTCGTTTGGGATATTTGAAGGATGTGATTTTGCCACGCGTGTTGGACGACTCAGCCTTTAGCATGCTAACGTCGATGATGATGTACAACAACGTAGAAGTTGTACAGTCTTTGCATCGCGACGCTCACTTTTTCCCAGAATTGATGCGTCGATTGAAAGATGCCAAACCGGGAGACGAAGATTGGAATGACCTCGTTTCCTTTTTACAAGAACTCTGTACGTTGGCGAGACATTTACAGAACCACAACCGCTTAGCAGTGTTTGCGTCTCTGCAACAGCACGGGTTATTTGATGTGTTGACTGATATTCTCACATATGGTGATGAATACTCTCAGCTGAAAGCCGCTGATGTCATCATGTCGAGCTTACAGAATGATCCAGCAGTACTCCGAGACTTTTTGGTCAAACAACAGCAAGATGATGCGCCAAACAAGATGCTCTCCGAACTCGTGCGCTTGTTTCTCGTCGGGAGCGATGGTATCCAGGCAACCTATTTGGAAATTCTCTTATATTTGATGGATCCTGAGACGATGAATAATCAGTCTCCAGAAAAAGATGCGTTACTTAATATCTTCTATGAAGAACACATGGCATCGGTGGTGAGTCGAGTCGCTTTGGGCAAGGAAAACGTCGTCGTGGGCAAGGAAGCAAATGAAAAAACTGTACCCGCGTGGGCGTTGACAAAAATTATCGATCTGCTCATTTTCTTCGTCCAGCATCATGCATACAGAATTAAGTACTACATCTTGCGCAATCATGTCCTCCAGCACGTGTTGCAGTTGACCGAACGCAAGGAGAAGTACGTGGTCGTTTCGGCTATTCGATTTTTGCGTGCGTGCGTTCATTTGAAGGACGAGTTTTACAACAGGTACTTGATTAAGATTAACGCATTTGCGCCTGTGATGAAGGTGTTCAAGACGAATGGCGATCGGTACAACTTATTGAATAGTGCGGTGTTGGAATTGATCGACTTTGTGCGTCGCGAAAATGTTCGCAACTTGATACAGCATCTCGTCACTACGTACGAGGCGTACTTTGAAGAGGTGTATTATGTTGACACGTTCAGACTACTTAAGCTGAGATATCAGCAAGTTATGAGTAACACGGGCGCCGCAGGTCCAGCGTCAGGCGTGCCCATTCAGGGATACGGCGGTAGAGAAATCGCCGCCGCACAGGCGCTCAGTGAGCAGCGCATGAGACGTGATTCGTCGATGAGCAAGGACGAGGAGGACTACTTTGAACACGATGACGATCAAGGAGATGAGGTCGCAACGGAACATTTAACTCCGTTAAATACGATTCACAGTCCCCCAGGTCCGTCAAACGTCCTTCATTTCCAGGGGTCACGTTTCGTGCCCCAGCCCATGGCAAACTCTGTTTTTAGCGACGAAGTAGACACAGGCCCAACTCATGGGGAACTCGGTAAACGAGGCCGATCCACAAGTCCGCCACCTAATCTTAAGGTTGTAGACCTTCCTGTGTCTCCTGGTACGGTTGAAATCGCGAAGAAGTCAAAGGCGACTGGAGAGGAAAGCTTGACGGCGGCGCAGCGTAACGCGTTTGCACAAGTTACTCCCACGGCGAAGAAGGAAATACAAGACGAAGAAGAGGCTGCCGAAGAAGCCAAAAATGTAAAACAAACATCAAATCCGACATCGAGCTGGGTGTCTGTTGATGATACTAGCGATAACAACGAAGAAGCAAACGATTCAAAGAAAGAGTAGATGAATTTTAATGGTAAATGTTTAGAAATTTAGTCATTGAAACGCTTTTGTGACCTCGTCTGGACGTTGAATGCGTTCTCTTTCTAAAGCAAACGCTTTTTTGTCCTTTTCTTTCACCTCTGTTTTCAGAGGTACGCTAAATTTCGCTTTTTTGACCTTGTTATCTTTCATAAAGTCCCGCCAACCACCGACGCGTTTCTCGCGGCGGTCTTCACTTTCCCATTCACGGCGTTCTTTGTGCTCACGTTTTCGCTCTGCTAATTCTTTCTTTTCTTCTTCAGTAATACGTTTTTCTTCGTCTTTTATTCGAAGGGCCAATTTTCGCCGTCTCCATTCTAAATCGACAATATACTTGCGTGCTTCAAACTTCCAACGCTCGTGAAATTCATCCGTTTTCATAAAATCCTCGAGCATACCCTCCTTATTCCCTTGATATTTCAGTCTCAAAACTGCATCATCGCGAGCTTCTTTTCTCCATGTTGTCAGAACAGACTCTTTCGCCTGAGTTAAGTTGAAATCAATCGCCCGTTTGAAGTCTTCCTCGAGTAGCAGTTTTTGAGCCTGCCCAAGAGCATCGAATGCCGCCTTGGCGTCTTTATGTTTACATTTATCAGGGTGAACAAGCAAAGAAGCCTTACGAAAGGCACGAGGGATCTCTTTCAACTCGCAATCAAACTTGACGTTCAAAAACTCATACGGATTGAGCTTGAATGATGATAAAATGCGCTCAACTTCCGCGTCTCGCGTCGCGTCTGATACGTCTTTGAAGAACTCCTTCAATAAGGTCTCTGTATCTTTAATCTCTTCTATCGGCTCGGCTTCGGCATCAGGATTCAACACGATTTCCTCCAAGGCAATATCATTACCACCATCTACACCACCTGCTTCTGATGTCGATGCCGCCGTCGCTAGTCCCCGTCCGTTGTCTGACGCGTCTTTGCCACGCCTCTCCTCAGCCGTAGCAGTAGCAGTAGGTGCTGCTGCCCCTACCGTCGCCCCTGCCGCCGACACCGCTACAACTACCTCCTCCTCCTTCATTTTGTCCTCATCTTTCACCTTGCGCACGTTATCCGGCTTCAGATACACTTCTTCGTTCGTCCCGTCCACGCGTACGCGATACCTCGCTCGCGCGGCTGCGTACTCCACGACGACCGCGCGCGATGCGTTTAAATCCGGACGCCCTTGCAAGCCATGAATGACGACGGATGATTTAGGTTCGATATACTCGAACTGCATGAGCACGCGCTCGCGCGTCTCTTGCGCCGCGCGTTGTGACGCACAACACCTCCAACGAGCGCGACAAGAAAAGATGAACCGCACCCGAGTGTGTGACGCAAGACGCGCGCGAGGGATGCCTACGATCGCGCCTTGGGTGCTCGGACCGCTCGGTGCGGTACCATTCGTGGCGCTCACGCCCCAAGCGCGCGAGTATGCGATGGGTTACCGCGTGCCATTCGTCTTGAATGCCGAGCGCACGGCGAAAGCGCAAGTGACTTACGGCGCGGTGATTTTAAGCTTTTTAGGCGGCATGCACTGGTCGCTGGCGGGTACGAAATACGGTAACCCAGCGTTATCACCACGGGCGTTGAGGGCGAGGTATACGTGGAGTGTGATTCCGTCCCTGATTGCGTGGCCGGCGCTATTGATGCCTGAACAAGCGGCGTGCGCGACGGTGGCGAGCGGTTTAGCCGCGGCGTGCGCTGTGGATACAAAGTATGCCGCCCAAGGAGCGTTCCCGCGATGGATGTTGCCGCTGAGGTATGCGTTGACGGCAACGGGAATGGCATCTCTCATGGCAACCGCAATGAGGGATCGTAGTAAGGCGTAGGGATCGTGGTAAAAACGCGACGGTGACATGTACAACACTGCACAGCACAAGTAGCACAATAGCATAATGAAACAATAGGCATCATCTTTCAACGAAATAATAGGTAACTACTTGAAACACGGAATATTTACTTCTTTGCCGGCGCGCATGGCTCGGCGCCCACGCACACGGAAATGGTTTTAGAAAACTTTTGGCCAAACGATTCGTGCTTTGCGTTCGCAAATTGCAGCGTCAACGTATGAGGGCCTGGTGAGAGCTTAATTGTACCTTCCTTTTGCGCCTTACCGTAGTGCAAGTGCGTGTCATCGAAAGGAATGGCCTGTCCCTTCTCAACGAAAGTGCCATCGATCACGATGTGGTGGTGGCCCGTGCCTTCTTGTAAACCTTCCGACGCCGGAGCGAGCTCATAGCCCTTCACACCAAACTTCGCCGTAAACTCCTCTTCGACTTGAGCGCCGTCCTGAGGAGACACCCAGTAAACACCATTTTTACCATCCTTAGCCATCGCAGGCGAGGCAGAGGTCATCACCACCGCGACACCGAGAGCGAACGCGGCGTTGCGGGTAAACGTCACCATGGCTTCGACATCCCGCGACATACCTTGAGCGACGCACACGCGAGCAGAGCGACCACGAGCGGCGGAAGACGAAGACGTGCGCGCACGGCTTACAACGACGTTAACGCGCGTCTGAGCGATGGATGAAGTCATCATCGTTCGTGAATGTTGCGAGGGTTGCAGTGAAGAGTGGCGACGTTTTATCCAGCTCTTTGAGCGCGATTGTAAGGAATATCAATCTAAGTCGTGAATTCAAAACAACTATCGTATAAGTATCTAAGCCGTCGGTTTGCGCGCGATGACGACGTACATAGGGTCGCTTTTTCCGGGATTGGGGGAAATGTCCTCCGCCGAAGGTGGCTCAAATCCGCCCGCAAAGTGGTAATACGCGCCAACAATCCAAACGTGGTCCAAATCACCAGTGCCAGTCCAGATAGACACCGCTTTCGTGGGGAAGCATCTGTTACTAAAGCTCATGATCGCCAATCCACCCGGTTTGAGCACGCGGTTAATTTCACGCATGACTTCAAGCGGTCGAGTCAAATAGTCGACACTCACTGCGTTCGTCACAACGTCAAACGTATTGTCATCGTAAGGAAACGTCGGATCTTCGTTCAAGTCACGGACGGCGTAGTCGTTCAGAATAGGGTTTCTCTTCAACTCGTCTTCGTTCATGCCGATGCCAGAAATCTTCCCAGCCTTGTAACCCGTCGGGTAGTGAGAAATCCAACTGCTGCACACGTCGAGAAGCGCGACGTCGTTGCTCGGCGCCGGGAACGCTCGAGAGTAGTACTTTGTCAACGCCTCAATCGCTTGATCGTCAATGTGCGTCACAAATCTAGGTTGAGAGTAAAAGATAAAGTCTGAGCTTTCGTCGTAACGTGCCATTTCCTTCTCTCCAAAAGGAAACTTGTCTGGGAAGCCAGGTTCTTTAAGTACATCCGCGTACGGGTCAGACTTGGCTGACGCGAACGCCGTACCAGGAGTCATGCTCGCACCCGCGGCAGTGGTAAAACCGATCGAGCGCAGCATGGCCGATGCCCCGGTACCGATGAACGCGCTTCGTCTGGATGTATTCCAGCCATGCTTGACACCTCCTGCTTCACTCGTCGCTCGAGTCTCCATCGCTCCGGCTCGCGTGGCCCGGTGCGCATGCGCGCGCGCTGAAGCGCACCTCGGCGCACCACTCGCCGTGGATAACGCAGTCGTCGTCGTCATCGTCATCACCGCTCGAGTGAGCATGAGTTCTCACTCTCGCGCGCGCGTGTGGTTGTGACAACCGCGTTGAGGTGACGTCGTTAAAGCGCTCCTCGTGCGCCTGGAAGGAATCGCCACGCCACCAGCCACCGCACTTTGCGTCGTGCCGTGCGCGCTGTGCGCGCTGTGCGCCTACATATCGCGAGAAACGTGTCATTGTGACGACGTGTACCTCGCGCGACGACGACGACGACGACGACAACGACATGTCGGGACTTGGCTTGGACTACTCGTCCTCGGAGGAGGATGAACGAGACGCACCCGAAGCCGTCGAAAACATGGGACGCACGGCGGAGGAAGAACGACCGAGCACGACGTTGGCGTCAAAGGTAGAAAGTGTTGTCAACTCGATGCAGTTACCTTCGGCATCAGCTTTATTCGCTGGTGATGCGAGCACCGTAGCGGCATTCGCAAAGGAGGCTACCGCGCCGGCGTCGCAGAGACCGAGTGGTAAGCGACCAGCGCCGACGCCTATATTGAACCCACGCCAAGGGCGACAATCGCATCCAACATCCGTGGGTAAAGTGAACACGCTTCTACCCCCGCAGCTTCGTGGACGGGCGAATCATGCGACGCAGGACTTGGAAGGACTAGGACTCCGAGAGCCAAAGCCAAAATCGCGTTAGCACGCCACCAAGTAGACACGCCGAGGACGCCGCAGTAGTTCGATTAGTGAGTGATGTATAATATACGTAACATAGACTTGATTACAATACACAGGTTCGCTCTCGTCACGATGACATCAAACACTTCAGGAGCTCGGCGTGCGTAGCCTTGTTGCTAGCAAGAATGGGCCGTGTCGTTAAATCTGTCGGATATAATTAATTGTCAGTAATTAATTGTAACATCGGTTGTTGGTGACGATGATTGAATTAGAGTACGCGATTCGCGAACAAAACGCACCGTATTCGTCTCCGATCAAGTTTGTCACCTGCCCTCCAGCTTCTCGAATCTAAGAACATGAAATAATTAATTCAGAACACGATTAAATTATAGTGTGGTACTCACCAACAAAACACCACCAGCAGTGTCCCAGCTGTTCAGATCGGCTTCAAAATACGCCGTGAGCCTTCCGCACGCCACCCAGGCGAGCATAATTGCAGCACTTCCCAGCATTCTAATCGTACGAACGGGTAAATTCGCCAAAGCTGTTTATGGCGAAATAATTAATTGTTAGCAATTATTCGCGAAATAATTAAATGCTTCGCTCTCGGATCGCGCAATTAAATTTACCTGTCATTCCTCGGAGCATGACTTCCGTCGACGCATCTGTAGGCGCGTATCCAGTTACGACCACAGCCTCCAACGCCGTTCGTTCTTCTCCAACCTTCATGGAAGCACCATTTAATCGTGCGCCACCGCCGAGCGTAGCGGTGAAGCACTCATTCCGAAACGGATCTAATATGACTGCTGCTTGCAGTTCGCTATCACGAATAATCTTGTCAGTCAACACATTCAATCGTGGCTACATTCAATGCGCGTACGCAATGCATTGCGCGCCAAACAAGTCGAGGTAAATTATTCATACTTACCCTTTGTACGCCACGCCAATAGAAATCGCTGACAAAGGCATCCCGTGCACGAAATTCGTCGTGCCATCGATCGGATCTACAATCCAAAGCCAACCAGGTCCTATTACCGTGTAAGGATGTCAGTCTAATTAATGCATGACATCATATATTCGAATTATTGATGCAAATAATTTAATTAATTTAATTCAGAGTCAGCGTGCTTCGACGCGGGCATACATACCTGAGTTCAAGAGCTCTCGAAGCGCATCTGCACTCGCATCCTTGCCCGCGGCGACGCTTTCTTCACCCTAGTCTTATGGTTAGCCTAATGTTATGAAACGATGCATCTATTCGTGCGCACCAGAAATCCGTGCGTTGGGAAAGCTTCTGCGACGTGACGTTCGATGATGCGTTGCACCTCGCCGTCGACCTCGGTGAGCAGATCTCGTGCGTTCGCCTTGGTCTTAATCACCTCAGCGCCCACTTTTTCGGACATTACAGCTCCTCCTTCTCGTGCAGCGCGCATAGCGACCTGTTCGTGGTTGAAGAAGACTCGGTGTCAGGGACGTCGGACCACACGCTTGAGCTCTAAAAGTACCTCCAACACCGCTTCTAGTGAAGTTCCATCAGGCGCATGGGCACGCGCGACGACGGCGTCTCGAGGACGAGTTCCGTTCGTAACTTGTTTGTAGCTACGTTTGACTGCGCGCGCGTGAGGCGTCGCCCCATATGTCGCGCGCATCGTCGTCGAGACCGTGGCGCTCATGTTCTATTATGCCTGGACTCGGGTCGTTATCGTCTGACCACGCACGTCCGTCGGTGATTGAGATGTAGCAATCAATCGCGCTCGACAGCGCTGTTCTTCGTCGTCACGTGCGCGCGTGTGCGAGTGCTCGCCGGTTCCGTGTGGCGTTTCACGCGTGCCTCGACGTGCCGTTCGCTTCGCCTAGGACGTGAACTCTAGAGCGTGTCGAGCGTTTAAATCGTTGAAAAACGAATGAGTGCTGACGGCAAAACTCGACGCAAGCGTCATTGGACGCGCACGACCACTCCGCGAACGATTGCAGTGTATTTCTGACGCGCGGTAGACATGTCCAGACTCAAGCTCGTGGCGTTACCACTCAACGACGACGACACGTGCGGACGTCACGCAATTGGCTTGCGAGGCGAAGCATTCGGTGAAGATGACGTGCGACCGTTGAGGGACGAAGAGTTATTAGATTGCGGGCGCGCGGATCCGAACGACCCTACATTAGTAGCCGTGGTGGAGCATTCAGGAGTGTTGCGTACGATTCGTCTCACGCAAAAAGATAGCAAAGTTCGACGATTTCAGTTTCAAACTACGAAAGATGGCGCGGCGACGCCGACGTCGAGGCCTTGGTGGCAATTTGCATTTGTGCCGGGTCAACCCGGAGCTATACTCGTCGTTCAAGCAGAGTCGCAAAATCTACTGTTCACTACGTTACCTAAAAACGAGAATGAATCGAGCTTGGTGTACTTGCTAGGAAAGCATAGTGGAGCGGTGACAAGTCTGACGGTCAGCGCCGACGGAAATGTCACCGCCACAGGGACGGAAGATGGGAGCGTGTCAGTGTGGGCTCTCGATGATGGAAGAAAAGTAGCAAGTATGAAAAGCGCGCACGATGGTTTGGTGCGCTGTGTTGCGCTTTCAGGGAGTAAGACATTGGTGTCGGCGGGACGGGATGGCGTAGTGCGGATTTGGGACATTTTGACGGATGGTCCTCGATTACAAATGATGCACAGGCTCGCATCAGAGCACTTGAAATCTGTCATCACGCTTGCAGTGACACAGAGGCAGCCAGATTACACGATCGTCTCTGGTTCTTCAGATGGTTGTTTGCACGTGTGGCGAATCAGCGAGGACGATTCGTCCGCGCGTCTCGAAAAGGTTCTCGACCACAATAAAGGATTAGCTGTCACTTGTTTATCCTTTAGCGAAGATGAGTCGTTTCTTGCATTAGGGACTCAAGAAGTCAGTGAAACAATTGGTAAAGGCACGGTACAACTTTTTGAGACGAAAAACTGGTCCACTGTGGCATCGCACTCACTTGTTTCGCCATGTTTGACGTGCGAGTACCTTCAGTCAAGTCCAGATAGATTGCTCGTCTGCACCCCACAGACTCCTCCACAGATTTTTGAAGGAGCTCTAAAATTGTCGGCATTGCGACGCGAACGCCCTCCATTAAAGGTCAAAGGCACGCCAGTGCGCCCGAAAGTGGTGACTGAGGATGTTATCGCAATGTCTCCGCAGGTGATTTTGAAAGACGGACGCGAAGAAGAATTGTGGCCAGCTGAGGAAGATCGAGAGAACCAAAAATCTTTTGATGATGATTTTGATCCAGAAGCAGAGTTATTAGATCACATGGCGACTCTGGGTGTGACTGATCCCGAGGAAATTAGACGTCTTACCGAAGCGCACATCAACGCCGTGGCCGCCGCCAAAGTGAGTCGCACAATGTCTCTTCACGAAAAAGCATACCCAGAGTTGACAAAAATCCCAGTAGAGATTCCGCAAAAAACAGCACGCACGGTTAAGATGCAACTTGATCCGAAATGGGTGCAGATCAAAGACCTAGGTCCAAGATTGGAAGACTTGTGGAATCGCAAAGAACGCGAGGAGCAAGTGGCTGATACGTTCGGGATGCGAGCTGGAACGTTACTGATCGCTCCAGAGACGGGTGTAGAGTTCTAAAATAACAATTTAGCTCCTAGTTATAGAGTAGTGTATAATATAAATGTTACATACGTGGGTAGAACATACATACTTTGGATCTATATGTTGCGCTTTCGTGCTGCGGCGTCCGAGAGAGTCTTCTTCAGCGAAGACATGCTTGTGCGTACCAACGACGTCCGAGAGGCACGCATCGCTTCCATGGCCAGTCTTCCTTCTCGAATAGACCGTTCCATCGCTTCTTGTGAAGCTTTCAATGGACTTAGCGGTGGTTTCGTGCGTCGAGCTCCCAGACGCTCGTGAATTTCTTTAGAACGTTCTTCTACTGTCACGCGTGACAAATACTTTTCTCGCTCCAAGGTTTGGGCATCAACATTGACTTCCTCATCCTCCAAACGACACATGTCTTCGTCGTCTTCATCAAGCGCATTTAAACTCGCCCATGACCCTAGACACGCCAAACTATTATCTTTTTCGTTCAGAATACCCGGGCTCGAATGCCTTCGCGGTAAAAGCGTCAGCCAACTGCTGCTACCTTTCTGTTGATCAACACCCGGAAATGTTACCATAGTTGTCTGAAGATGCTCCAACTGAGCTTTTGCGGCTTTCGCTTCTTGAACGGCTTCGGCCACACGTCGAGCAATCTGCTCCTTGGCTTTTCGCTCCTCTTCAAGTGCAGCAAGCGCTTGAGCGGCGTCGCCGTTGACTTTTGAGTTTGTCATTTGCGTTCGAACATCATCCAACTCCAATCTAGCCACTTCACACTCTTTTTCCAAGCTCAGTTTCTGAGACTCCAGCAAAGATAGCTGTTCTTTGATCTTCGTAGCCTCTAGCTCAACTGCTGCCACTTTTGTAGCCCACGCTTCGTTGTTTCTAGCGAGCGCAGCCTCGAATTCTTGCTGGGAGACACAATCTTTTTCAGCTTTCATCTTCGCCTGCATCAGTTTACGATTCATTTCACCGAGTTTTAATACTTCCAGCCGCGCAGCTTCCAATAGCGCATCGCGCATCGGAGTAGGTGTCAATCGCGGACTTGACACATGACATTCGTCCTCGTCTTCGCTCTCAAGCCCAAGCGCGTTCGACCAATCATCCTCTTTGTTTGACGATTGTTTTCTATGCGCGATCTGTGCTTTTAACTGATCTATCTCTCGCAACAGCTCCACATTCTTCGACTTTTCCAGTTCAAGAGCTTCGTGAGAGCCCGTAGATGGCGAACCACGAGCCGCCTCGGGGGCGTCGATTCGCATTGCAACCGAAAACTGACTCTCCAACGACTGTCGACTCGCCCGTTCTTGCTTGAGGGCGGAATTCAGGCGTGAGATTTCAGCCCCTAATTGTTCTCGGACGTGTCGCAACTCTTGTCCGTAATGCGACGTCGGATTCGATCGACTCATGGCTTGTAATTCGTTTACGCGACCTTGAAGAAACTCATTATGGCGCATGGTATCTGCTAGCTTTTCCCTCGCCTCTAACGTGTCTTTTTCCGCAACTTGGTATCGCGAAATTGCACTATTAGCTATCTCGTTCGATTCTCTCCACTTGACTGAATTCACTTCAGCCTGAGCCGCTCGTTCAGTGAGTGCGGCAATTTCGCGAGCGTCAGAGCGAATGCGCATTCGCGCTTGCTCAAGTTCGATTGCCAAAGTCTCATTTTCTGCAGCAGATGCCGCAGAAAGCGCCGCAATAGTGTCCTGTAATTTTTTGCAGTCTTGAGATAGCGCCTGAACCTTGTGATCAGCGGCTGTCGTCACTTTCGAGGCGTACGCGAGTTCAGCTGTCGCCTCTTGAAGCAACCGTCCGCGCAACGAGTCGATGGAGCCATCGTGTAAAGCCCCTCCAGCGAGTACCTCGGACCCTTCAAGCGACCAAACACGCGCACGTAATGTCGCGGATTCGGATTCTGCTGCTCGCCTCGCGCCTTCCGCGAGTTCTAATCGACTTTGTGTTCTATCTAACACTTGTTCAGCTGTTTGTAAAGCCACCCGTAGTTCGCTCACGCGCCTTTGCAACCCATCGCTTTCTGCACTCGGGGCTATAGGTCGAATCAATCGCGCGTGATTAAGTTCAATATAGCTCTCACTCTCACTCGGCACCTGTTTCGCCATCGAAAGCGTCATCGTCGGCGACCGAGGGGTTTCTCCGTCGCCAAACGCACGATCGCCCATCCGATCGTCCTCAAGCATCGAGCTCGCGATCGAACCCGGGCTCAGCACCGTACACGGACTCGTGTCGATCGCAGAATCGCGTTTATTCGACACAGGCGTCATATTTACCCCCGAGCGGTAACTTTCCGTCATTCTCAGACGCTCGCGTGCGGTAATTCACGCGAGGTTTTTCCCGCCAATCCGCGTTGCTCGCCGCACCACCGCCTCTGGTCGTTGCCTCCGTCGTCGTCGTCGTCGTCGTCGTCGTCGTCGTCGTCGTTGCCTCCGTCGTCGTCGATCGCGTGGTGTGAGCACAATCTAGACTTATGACACGCACACGCACACACGCACACACGCACACACGCCCTCGCGCGTCGTCGTGTGGCTCACGGGGCCGTCAACGCCTGGACAGGCGCAGGCGCCTTCACGCGCACCCACAGCCTCACACAGTCACACAGTCACAGCCTCACGGCGCCGAAACACCCACGAAAAAGCGCGCGAACGCGTGGTTGGGCCGAGCATGGATTATTACACGACTCGTATACTAGTATACTAGGCTTACGATGTACTCCAGTACGATAGACGCCCGTACACCACACCCACCCAGGGGACGGACAGTAAACAACACGCCGCATGTCCGACCGAACATCTCGGCCTCGCGGCGTGTCCGCGGGGCGTTTGAACATCCCACCGCTCGAGCGGGTGATTGGATGGATGGCGCGATCGACCTCGACGACGTGCGAGGGGACCTCCGAGGACGACGCGGGATAATCACGCACGCGCGTGTGTAGGTTTGTGTAATACATTGCCATGTTGAGCTCGATGCACGTCAACGCCGTGCGCGTGCGGGCGTTTGGAAAGACGCCCACGTCGTCGTCGTCGTCGTCGTCGTCTGTCAAGGGTGGAGGACGCGCGATTGCGGTCGTCGCCGCGCGTCGAGGCGATAACACCGCCGCGGGGAAGAACGAGAAGAAAAATACCAAAAAGAATACAAAGGATGGCACGAAGAATTCGAAAAACTTGAAGCCTCCGATGGATGGGAAGACGACGTTGAAGATTGGCACGCTTTCGGTGGATGTGCCAGTGACCATTCCACAGAGCGTGATCGACGCGCCACGACCGGCGGTGTACGCTGCGAGCGCGTTAGGGCTGTTGCTGGCGAAGAAGATTTTATTCGGTGGACGTAGACGTAGCAAAGGTTCGCTCGGCGAGTTGGAAGAACGAGGAATGTTGGATGAAAACCGCGACGTGGATGAGGAAAAATTCTACAAAGGCATGATGAAGCAAGTGCGCACGGTTCAAATGCCCGAACTCACGGATGAACAAATTCAAGCCGCGCGCGAGCGTCGTCGACAATCATCCGGCGGCGATGACGATTTCTCCAAATCCATAGCCGCGGCGGAGATCCCAGCCAACCACCCATGGGCGATGAAGGAGACGCTTTCACGAGAAGAGCAAGAGGAGCAAGAGCGCCGAGTGCTCGAGGCGAACCGCCCTAGACAAAAACGCCGCGGACCGCCGCCGTCGAATTAAGATTTCTAATTGACTATCGGTGTGTATTGTTATACGACTATTAGTATTCTAACGACTTTATGTAAAGTTTTTAAAGTTCGTCGCGCGGCGTCGCATCCGGAATCTTATATGGATCATCATCCTCGGCATCCGCAGCGACGTCACCGATGCCTACGTCAGACAATGTTGCTTCTACACCAAAATCCGCGATATTTGCGTCATCCGGCACGCCGTCCACGACTGAATCGACCGCTTTCGTGGTCGCCGCGCTCCGATACATGGGATGAAAGCGCGCGAGCATCGGCGTGCGTTTCCAAAGAATGTGTATCACGACGAGCATGAAGATCGTGAACCCAATCCACAAAATGATACGATCCATGAACGTTTGTCGCTCGATAGTGCCGATCAATTTTCTCCCAGCACCGAGCTTTGTGGTTTGATTTGAGTACTCTGTGCCCGTTTTCTCCATCGTCGCCGTAGACTCAGTCATCGCCGCTAAAGTTCTCTCCCCCTTTTCTAATTCCGTCGCCATGAGCTGCCGAGCTCGCCTCAACCCTTCTGTTGCCTCATTCGACATCGCTACCGCACCTTGGCCTTTGATATCATCCAACTTGGTCGTTCCGCCCGGGTTCGTCAACAGCTCCTCACGTTCGAGGTCCTCTTTCTTCCTCTCCCTCGCCGCCGCTTCCACGGCTGCGTGCCGTATGATTGATCTCGTCGACTCCAACCCAAGTTCTCGTTCTCGTACCATGTGCGTTATCTCTTCTCGCTCGCTATCTATGGCTTCTTCGGCTATTTCTTTCAGCTCCTCAATTAGCTTTCGCAACGCGTGCACCTCCTCTCGCGCCCGTCGCACGCCATCCTCGCGCGTGCCATCATCCGAATCCGCACACGACACATTCACGCGTGTTAATATCTCTCGTTCTAGCGTGCGTATTTTATCATACACCCCTTGTGCTTCGTCCTTGAGCGTTCCCATGGGTGGCACTGTGTGTGGCGCGCGCGCGCCATTTGGGCCACGCCCAACGACTTGGTCGACACGTGCCTAGGGCCTAGGATGTTGTTATCGAAACCCATGGTCGGGGACGTTTATCGTATTATAATAATTTTAGTCTCATATACGTTACACAAAAAATACATTTCTCAGTCGTGTTCGGACACTGAACGATTCGCCTCGAAATCGTCCTCGCGCGGCACTCTTCCGCACGCGTGGTGAGCGAGCGTTGTGTACCCAACCGACGCGAGTAGACGCATACGCACACGATGTCGTCAGGGTTTCGCGTGCTCCACCTCGTGCGGCCGTTCTTGAGCTTCCTTCCGGAAGTCAAAGCGGCCGATCGCAAGATTTCCTTTCGGGAAAAGACGCTCTACACGTGCATCGCGTTGTTTGTGTTCTTGGTATGCTCGCAATTGCCGTTGTACGGGATTAACACCGCGAGTGGGGCCGATCCATTCTACTGGGCGCGCGTGATCATGGCGAGTAACCGAGGGACGTGTATGGAACTTGGGATTTCGCCAATCGTGACGTCTGGATTGGTGATGCAGCTCTTGGCGGGGTCCAAGATCATTGAGGTGGATGAGAGCGTCAAGGAAGACAGAGCGTTGTTGAACGGTGCTCAAAAGCTTCTCGCTGTGCTGATCACCATCGGTGAAGCCGTGGCATACGTTGTGAGCGGTATTTATGGTGATGTTCGCGACTTGGGTGTGGGCAACGCCATGCTCATCATTATTCAGCTCTTCTTTGCGGGAATAATCGTGATTTGCTTGGATGAATTGTTGCAAAAGGGTTACGGCTTAGGGTCGGGTATTTCGCTTTTCATCGCCACCAACCAATGCGAAAGCATCATCTGGAAGGCTTTCTCGCCGACGACAGTGAACACTGGTCGCGGGACTGAGTTCGAAGGCGCGATCATCGCGTTTTTCCACCTCATGCTGACGCGCACGGACAAGATCCGCGCGTTGAAGGAAGCTTTCTATCGCACCAACTTGCCGAACATCACGAACTTGATGTCGACGATTCTCATTTTCTTGATTGTCATCTATTTCCAGGGTTTCCGCGTTGACTTGCCGGTGCAATCCAAGCAAAACCGTGGCTACGTGCAGAACTACCCAATCAAGTTGTTCTACACGTCCAACATGCCGATCATTTTGCAGTCTGCTTTGGTGTCCAACTTGTACTTCATCTCCCAGCTCTTGTACAAGAGATATGGTGGTAACTTTTTCATCCAACTCTTTGGTCGCTGGCAAGAAAGTGAGAGCAACGGCCAACTTATCCCCACCGGCGGTTTGGTGTATTACATTTCGCCGCCGACGTCTTTGGCTGACATCGCGGCTAACCCGCTTCACGCCATCTTCTATGTCACCTTCATGCTCTCTGCTTGCGCGTTGTTCTCCAAGACTTGGATTGAAGTTTCTGGTTCTTCCGCCAGAGACGTGGCCAAGCAGCTCAAGCAGCAGCAAATGATCATCAAGGGTCACCGTGATGTCAAGATTGAGAAGGAGCTCAACAGGTACATTCCAATCGCCGCGGCGTTCGGCGGTATGTGCATCGGTGCGTTGACTATCGTGGCCGACTTCTTCGGTGCCATTGGCTCTGGTACTGGTATTTTGCTCGCGGTGACGATCATTTATCAGTACTTTGAAACGTTTGAAAAGGAAAGAATGATGGAGGCGGGTATGATGTTCAACTAAACGTCGCGCCTAGTCGCTTCCTTTCTGAACGTTTCTCTAGCGACGTTTATTAGAATCAACACAAACTAGATGACCTTACGTAGTGATTTGTAATAAATCTTCATCTGGAGTGAAAACACGCGTTCATATTCCTTTGAAGTCGTGACGCGACGGCAGTCGAGCACGACCGCCTGCGCCGCGCACACGAAGCGCACGAGATGATGTAAAAGTTTTAACGAACAGCTTTTTCGATTATAACAATGAACTCGATGCTAAAATTTTGCGAGAGAACCTCGTAAATCTGAAAGCGTCTACAATCGCACACAACCTGTGCCCGACACAAACTAACATGAAGAGCGGCGCGCTCGCCTCTATCGCTCCGTACCCAACGCCCAAAGGCTCGCTTACATAACCTTGTTCTTGGCACCACCACGGAGCTTCTTGACACGGTTCTTCTTCTCCTTGATGTTCTTACGGGACTTTTGGACCGCAGTCTGCAAGCCCGCGCGAATGAGGCGGTGCTTGGGTTCGAACTTCTTCATCGCCTCCAAGTCGTTGTAGATCAAACCAAACCCGGTGGACTTGCCACCACCAAACGCCGTGCGGAACCCGAAGATGGACACGCACTTCTCATCGCTGACGTTGTACATCTTAGCTAACTTCTCTTGGAGCTCAGCCTGTGGGTTTAAAACGAATTTCTCGGTCAGTACGTCGTCCAAAACAATCCAAAGCTGGTGGCCTAGGGTCATAAAACCCCAACGCGGCGCGTGATGTCGAGGCTACATGCGTACCTTGGCGACGTTAGCGCGGCCGGGGTGGAGCACATCAAGGATCTATTGCGCGTAAAAACATCTCGTCAGTTATTCATTCACTCGTCGTCGTCATCCATCGCGTCGCGTCGTCGTCTTTTCCACGTCAAGTGCACGCGATCGTGCGCGCCCATCGTCGTGCGCGCCCACGCGGCCATTCGCGCATCCGCTCGCATCGTGCGACGTACAAATTGACGGCGCTGCAACAACGGGTTGGTCATAAACTTGCGCGTACGGATGGTACAGGACGTGTTGGTCATCTTGAACTCCTTTGCGTCTCGAAAAGGCGGATCGCGCGCGTCGTCCGCCGGTTTTCCACCCAGCGCACGTCCACCCATCGGGCGCGCCAGACCCTAAAAAATTTTTCAGGCGCACCCCCAAAACACCCGCGTGTGCGGAACATCACCCGCCCCGGTCCGATTCCGCGGTGCGCGCGAGAAACCTGGCGTAGTGGTCGCGGTAGTGGTCGTCGTCGTCACACGGCGACGCACGATACGCGCACACGCACGATGTCTAAAGCCGCGTTCGCCAGCCTCAAAGCCGTGCAAGAGCTTCGTTTTCACTTGTGTCAAACGAGCAAAGGGAGCGAAGGGGTGCGAAATTTCCTTCTCGCGAGCTATAAAAACTTGAAGGCTGCGTCGCCTTCGACGCCGATATTGATTCGCGAAGCCGCGGGGGTCGAAGGCAAGCTCTACGCCAGGTATGATTACGGCGTGGAGAAGAACGTATCGCTTGAAGGGCTCGATGCGAAGGCGGTGGAGAAGTGCTTGACGGACTTGGTGTCGTCGGCGCCGTGAGCGCGCGAGCGCGATCGAGCGTCGAACAGAGGGAAAGGCGCGATGGAGAGAGAACTCACGACGGCATGTGGCGCGTGAAAACGTAGAAAAACTAGTAGTCTAAACGTGTAATTTTTATGGAAACATCACCAACAGTGGTGAGCTAAATCTAACTAGTACATATCGCAAGCGCATCCGCTCACTGGTCGAGCAACACAGCGGTGGACGCCACCTTGAACGCGGCGTTGATCTTTTCTAATTCTAATTTTGCCTCCGCGGTGACTTGCTCCAACTCTTTACTCACCTTGTCGTGCTCGGCATGGAGATCAGCGATTCGTTTACGCGCGGCTTTTTCATCCGTTTCAATCTTTGGAAGAGCGCGCGCGAGTTCAGTAATCACTCGTTGCGTCTCTGCGATCGATGCCGCCATTTCTCCTATGGTCTCGCGCGTAACTCCGTTCGGGGGCAACTCGTCACTGAGCTCTCCATTCGCACTAACAGCAGCCTGGGCGTGGATGAAGGAAACGTTCGAGCGTTAGGCGGCGCAAGTCAAAAGTAGCGAGCGAGGTTGCGAGGCAATTCACGCGCGCCGTGTACAACGTTTAACGCGCGACGTACCGGCAACGCATCGCGTTGTAAAGTCCCCGCATAGTTGCATAACAATTGGCACAAGTTATTTATCTGGTCTTGCAATTGGGTGACGGTATCGGCCATAGTTGTGGTCGGACGGAGGCGAGGTGCGCGAAGCGAGAGGCTCACAGTGAAGTCATCGCTATCGTTTGCGTTTATATTACAGCAGAGCAAAACGTCTAAATTTCTAGAGCACGTCTACGTGCGATGCGTCATACATCGCCAGATCGATGGTCCTTCTAAATCCGCATCGGCGGAAATGGGACCCATGGCCCTCATGTTCTCTCGCGCCTCTCTATAATAGCGTCGAAACCACATGCACTTTACGAATCCTTTTAAACCGGCCAAGTGCACGAGCAAGTCTCCCTTGACGAAGAACGAAGGCTGCGAGTTGAACACGCAAGCATTCACGACTTTCGTTCTCGCTCGAACGGAATTTGCCTTCGGATATGGCTCCCCTTGCACCACTCGTCGCCAAATCGCAGATTGATACAAGTAATGAAACGCGCGTTGTTCGTATTTGAACAACATGTTCCAAGACTTGGGCGCGATGAATTGCTCTTGAGACCACATTTCATCGATAAACCACAGCGCCCATGGCGTGTTTCTAATCATCCAAACTCCACAATTCACCCCGTTAGTATCCGCGGCGAGCATTTGATCGTATCTGTAATCCACAATATCTTCCAACTTTCGTTCCGGGCTCATGATGATCGTGTCGATGTCCACGTAGAGCAAAAAGTCATAGTCTGGTAGATACTTTCGCATCGCCAACAACTTACTCCAGCTCGTCGGGCGACTCTTATCGACAATGTCTTCATCTACTATCAAATCATATCCATGTATATCCGCATACGCTTGCTTATTCGCCGTCGAAGCCGCGCAAATAGATTCCACGCCGTCGTCGCACAACGAAATCAACCCAACCTTGAACTTCTTTGGTCGCAACCCAGGTAGATTTGTTGTGTCCGCCGCTAACAACGACGGCAGTGGTCTGTTATCTACCAACTTTCTCGGTGCTAAAGACGTCGGTTGGCACGGATACGGCCGCTCTACCGGGTTAAACCACGCCCGCATGTACACCTTGTTGAATCCCTGGATGACTTTGTGCGCGAATGGCCCAAACGCCCAAAAAAGCACCGCAAACGCGAGCAGCGACAGCCTCGACCGAGACCTCTTATCCGACGTCGGGCGACGTCCTCGAGCATTGAACGGTGCGCCTTGACGACCACCACCGACACCAACACCGCCTCGCGGGGATGACCTCGGGGATGACCGTCGAGGCGGTGGATTGGTGCCCCAATGTGATATCGCCGCCGCCGCCGCACCGCCACCACTCGCGCCCGATGACGAATCACCCCCACCGTGATGGGCGTGTCTCGGCGTCAGTTGCGACATGACGCGCGGCGTCACCGAATGACGTCGGTGTGCGCGTCGGTGTGCGTGCGTGAAAAACGCCTCACTCGTGGACGCGATTACTTCCAGCTCTCTCTCAGTCGCGACACGGACGATATGAGTTTCTACGCCAGTGATTCGGACGACGACGATAACGGTGGCGTCGACCCATTCGCGTCGGCGTCGGCGTCGGTGACGGCGTCGGCGTCCTCGGCACTGGGCGTGCTCGGCGGGGCACCGCTCGAGACGTCGATTGGGGGGCTGGGGGCGTCGATGACGACGATGATGCGCGCGCAGAGACGAGAGAAGAGCGATCATTCGACGCAGACGATGACGACGAATCCTTTCGAGCTCGGAGCGAAGGAGATACACGCCAGGGAGCAAGCGCTTGGGGTTGGTTTTGAAGAAGAAGATCGACGAGGAGACGAAGAGCTGACTACTTCGATGCGGGACGTGCCGCTTGATGCTGGTGAGAGCGAGGCGATGACGCCAGTGAAAATGATGACACCGACACCGTCTTCACCGGCGGTGACGGGCGCTCAAGAACCGCCGATGGCGAGTTCTCCGACGACGCCGACGACGCGACTGAGCTCGAGTTCGAGTGCGCTCGCGAATGGTAGTTATCACGCTGATGGTGCAATGAGTTATGGAGATTTACTCGCGCCACCACCGTCTTATGCAGATAGTGTGATGTACACACAGCCGGAAATCCAACCAGTGAGGGAGGCGAATGCGCGACACGGTGAAGGCGTAAGCGTGTTTTTGGGTGGTCAAGGCGATGATGAGGATGAAAATGGAACAATTCAAATCTGGGTGAGCGACCCGAAGATTGAAGCCGAAGTCGGTGGATCATTGGTAGGTAAGCGCGTGACACATTATAAAATTACCACACGGACGACGATACCGTCTTATATTCATAAAGATGTCGTCGTCTGGAGACGGTTTCGCGACTTTGTTGGACTCGCCGATAGACTCGCTGTGGTGCACCGAGGGTATTTTATCCCGCCTAGACCGGAAAAAACTGTGGTGAATTCTACGGAGGACAACTTCATTCAGGAGCGTGCGTTACAATTACAGCAATACTTGAACAAAGTTGCGGCACATCCGACGTTACGTCAAGGTAATCCTCTGAGAATATTCCTCACGCATCAGGATTTAGGCGCGAGCGTGGAGTGGTTCAACATGACAACTCGTATCATCGCGCCCGTTCCAAGCTCTCCGGAAACTCCACAGCGCCCACCACTTGCAATTGCTTCTCCTGGGCAGTCCCGCGACATTGGTAGATTCTTCAAGGAGCTTCGACAAACCGTGGTTCAATCGACAGCGGTCACCGCCGTTGGTGGAGTACTCGGATTGGAAACACCAAAACCGAAAGTTATGGAGGAAGATGCGGCATTTCTCATAGAAAAGGACAAGGTTCTACGTTACGAACAAGAATTATCCGCAATGTCTCAAAAAGCTACAAAAATGTTGACCTTGCAACAAAAGTTTGGCGAAGCCGTCGGGGAGTTTGGCATGGAATGCTTGAAATTTGCACGACTTCAGGAAGAAGAAGGCACGCGTCTTGGAAAATACAGCGAAAATGGAATGTCCTGCATGACTGGCGCGAACGAAATGCGCAAGGCTGGAAATACATCTGTCAAAGCGAGTCGATTGGCGCGAACCGCGACATCGCAAACCGCACAAGCACTGGAGCCTTTGCATGATTATTTGAAGTTGTTGCCTGCCGTGCGTAAATCCGTGGCGGATAGGAACGAGGCATTGTTGACGTTGCAAACCATGCTGGCCGAAGGCGACCGTCTTGATGCTCGCATAGCGAAATTGACACCGGATTTGACAAAGATGCGAAAGGTTGAAGAACTCAAGTTTGAGCTTGAGCGCACTCGAGCGCTGGGTGACCAAGCGAGAACTGATTACAACGAAATTCAAGAGCGCCATCGAGACGAATTTTCTCGTTTAGAGAAGGAACGAGTTGTTCAATTTCATGAAATGATGCTCAGCCACGCACGCGTGCAAGTGGCTAACGCCGAAAGATCCTTGTCCCTGTGGCGCGGACTCGCAGAGGAATTTGGAGCGAGCCCAGCGGAATGGACGTCACCCAAGGCTGAGCCAGTGGATGACGGAGAGCTCTCATAAATACTTCTTTGTAAAGCATGTGCTATTGTGTCATCTATTATTGCGCTAATTTACTAATTGACTTTGATTCGTGGAGGACTTCTAGGCGTCGGTGGCACGTTGCCTGGTGCCGGCGTCTTCGCGCCCCATCGCTCAGCACTGGGGCTCACCTTCGGCGTTCTACCTAATGTTCGTGTACCCCAAGTGTGTATTGCGATCCCAAATGCTAGTTTAAAACATACCAACACAAACATGAAGCTTGTGAAGAAAAAGAAGGAGCTACAATACACAATGATGCGATCAAAGATGCCTCGCGTGACCACATTTGACGACTCGGCGCTACGACGTAATGTTTGGTATAAGCCCGGTAAGAACCGAACGATGACCGCCGCAGGAGCGAGCGGAACAAAACCTACAACTTGATGAATTTTGTAAGACTGCGTCAAGTGCACGTGGTCTCGGCACATCTGACGGTAAAATCTTCGATACACACCAGGACGCAAGCCGTTGAACTTTGCCATGAATGAATGCTTGACAATGTCCACAAAGATCTCAGACCCGATGACGAGCATGATATCCGTCACAAACTTCCGAGTCATCGCAGCTTGAATAGTTCCAGCCGCCATGATTCGCTGGGCAGTGACGAATAATAAGCACACGCTCAAATGAACGCGCTCAATGACGTCGAGTCGACTGACGCCGAACAACTTTTCTGGGTCTTGCTTTTTGAAGACGTGGCCTTTCATCTCAGAAAAGTTATTCGAGATCAATACGAGCAGCATGGCATTCGTGTGACTATTTATAGCCACCGATAGCGTCACTGCATGCGTGAGTAGAACAAACGTGTGCGCCACCGTCGCGCCCGTGGACAACCCAGTGTCGACCACGAGACGAAGGGCTGATTTGATTTGGTCAATTTTCGCTCCATTCGTCGCCGCATTCACGCAATTATGCACGCTATTTTGTAACGCATCCATGACATTGCTGTTGAACGAACATAGCAGCTTGTCAAACGTCTCCAGTACGTGGCACATCATGTACAGCTTCATCACTTCTTGCCCGCGAATGTAGTGATAGATGACGCTCACGTCGAGCATGTGCGTATATGTCACGGCGACTGTGAGCATGAACAGCCACAAAACATCATTGAGATGCTCACGCGCGTATGGGTGAATTCCCCACGCGTGTCTTTTCGCCGTCTTCGAGTTTCTACTCGCTGCACTCACCACGAGGCGAACCGTTTGCGACGCCACGCGCACCGGAAGCGACGTAAACAATCCCAAAATCGCATCCGCGCACAACAACCCACCATACAAGCAAAACTTCTCAAGCTCAACGGGAATGTACCACAACAAATCAAACACACGCTCACGCGCGTGTGACATATCTGGATCATCCTCACGCTGCCCTACGCGAAATCCAAGCTCCAACGCGCAATAGTTCCACACCGAAGTCAGCCCATTGGGCGGCGCCTTTGGATTGGTCACCACCGTCGCATCCGCCACGTCTTCCACCGTCCATCGTCGCAAATTCTCCATAGCCTTACTATCATTATCCATCACCGGCGGCGTCTCATCGCTCATCGTCATCGTCGGTGTCCGAACACCATCACCCCCGCCGTTTCGGTCGGGTGTGCACATCACCCCTCCCACGCGTCGTCGCACGCCCTCCGTCACGAATGACCCCACGGGCGTGTGCGGGTCGTGCGCACCAGGTTCACCACCATCCTTCACGCCATCGCCATCGCCATCGCCATCGTCGCGCACCTCCATCGACCGTGGACGCGACGACGACCTCTTCGGCGCGCGCGTTGTTCGAGCGCGATTGTGGTGGCGTGTGCGGGACCGACGACGTATGTACCCCCCCCCCGGGTACATACCCCCGGCACGCCGCCCATGGCGTCTCAGGTCTGCGGCGCGGCACGCCGCCAGAAGGACGCGCGTCGTCGGGCGACGCGAGAGCGACGGGTGCGTGACGGGCGAGCACGCGCGCGGGGTTATTTTTGTGTGCGCGCGCGCGTGTGCGTGTGAGACATCCACGTCACTCAGCGTTGGGTTCGTTCGACGCACGCACGCCGCACGCCGCACGCCGCCGCTCGCGCGTACGTCGTACGCACGCACAGCGCACATCGTCGTCGTCCTGGCGGCGACGCATCCGCGGGGGATATGTTTAAATCAGGCGCGGGCGATGCGCAGGCAGGCGCCGGCCCGAGCGAGGTTGATCTCGGGAGTTCGCCGAGTTGGAGGTACGCCTATAGTCGACGACGACGACGACGAAGAGACGCGATGATGACGATGATGATGATGATTGATGACGACGGGGCGTCGACCGCGAGAGGAAACCCCGAGGCGATTCGATGGATGACGGCGCGCATTCGCGCGTGCGTGCGCGATGACGCGTGGGCGAACGCGATGGTGAGGGTTTAAGGAAATTTCCTTGAAAATTCTTACGCGTCGGTCGCGCATCGTCGTCGCGTGAACGCCGCGTGACGGTCCATCAAAGACACCGCCGACAATCGCGCATCCGTCGAACCAATCGCACCGTCATCGAACCCGCGGGCGAGGACGACGGTGGACGAGGACGAGGACGACTGACGGTATGTATTCGCGACGTGCACGCACAGGGAATATGAAACTACTTTTTCTCGTTTGTTACACGACGAGGTTGTCAACCGCGGTGGTCAAGGCTCGAGCGGTGGCGACGACCTCGTGCGCAGCGCATCCGCCGTCGACTTGGTGCGTGCCAAGACCCTGATGTTGGGATGCGCGCTCGAACGTTCGAGACGCGCGCTCGGGTGATTCGCGACGGGGATTTGATATCGATTGCGTGCGATTGATGATGCGTATGTATACATGTGTACTCATTTACGCGTGTGATTAGTATGCGCGTGTGCGTGCGAGCGATGATGAATGCGTCGACTGACCAATGTAAACCTTTTTCGTCTCAGTCGCAGTCGTACGGCGAGGGAAACGAAGACAGCGCGTACGATGAAAACGGACGCTTTGGCGCCCAAGGTGGGTTCAAGGGTGGGTTGTTTTCTCAGGATGATGCGTCCATACCGCAACATGGACGGTCGAATTCGAGCACGGCGATGCCGAATGGTGCTTTTGCGCAGAGCAGTGCGTTTGGGTTACCGTCGGATTTGACTGGGGCGGGAACCGACATGAGCGGCGGGCTTGATTCCGCCGACGTCGTGAGCGCTTTTTCGTCTTTTGGGTTGGGTACCGACGTGCCGCTTCGACCGTCGACTGCACCTCTTCCACCACATAGTGGTAGTCGTGGGGGTGCAGGCTCGTACGTAGGGAATGGTTCGCGTTTTAGCAGCAGCACTAACGGTGTGAATGGTGCGCCTGGCATGTACGGGGGCGTCGGCGGCGTCGGTGTGGATAAGCAAAATCCACAAGCCGCCGCGTTGCTTCAACTTCAGTTGCAACAATTACAACAACTGCAGCAGTTTCAAGGTGCTCCAGCGGCTGGCATGCCGGGTATGGGTGCGTTTGATTCTAGTGGTGTGGGATTAGGTGGTATGGGGGTGCCAACCCCGACGCCCGAGATGGCGCAGCTTCTCGCGGCGAACCTCAACGCCGGTGGCATGGGTGTCAACGGCGCTGGGTACGGGGCGAACGGTCAGCCGCAATCTATGGCTGAAGTCTACCAGGCGGCGTACGCTGCTGCATTCTACGCTCAGCAACAACAGTTGCAGAGCTTGATGCGTATGCAACAAGTTCCTGGCTTGCTTCATCCGAATGCGTTGGCCCAGCAACAGCTTCAGCAGTTTGCTGGCCTCGACGGGGGGATGAGTGGTATGGGTGGCGGTGACGGTGGCTATGGTTCTCGCATGAATGGTCGTGATGATCGTTCGCGCGTTGGTCGAACCATGGGCCGTAACCGCTCTGGCGATCGTGGCGATCGTGGTGGTGGCATGGGCGGGTCGCAGTCTCTTTCGGGTTCCGTCGCGCGTTCTGATTCTCCTCCTTCTGAGGCTGAAATCGCGGAGATGGATAGCCGATTTGGTTCCGTTGAAAATTGTGTTGGTCAAATATCAGTGCTCGCGCGCGATCAACATGGTTGCCGATTCTTGCAGCGCAAGTTTGACGAAGAAGGCGCGGCGGCGGTGGATTTGTGCTTCAATGAAATCATCGCCGAAGCCGTCGAGTTGATGATGGATCCTTTCGGTAATTATCTTGTTCAGAAGTTGATTGAGTGTTGCAGTGATGAACAACGTTCTGGTGTTTTGCGTGCGGTTTCTGTTGTCAAGGATGATAACCCCGACGGATTGCCTGAGCTCGTGACCATCGCTTTGAACACACACGGCACGCGCGCCGTTCAAAAGCTGATTGAAATGCTCAACTCTCCTGAGGAAATCTCTCTTGCGACGAACGCTTTGCGGCCAGGAGTTGTCACTCTCATCAAAGATTTGAATGGCAACCACGTCATTCAGCGTTGTCTCCAGCGATTATCGTCTGAGGATAACCACTTTATCTACGATGCTGCAAAGGTGCACTGCGTTGAAATTGCGACACACCGTCACGGTTGTTGCGTTCTTCAGCGTTGCATCGACCACGCCGTCGACGAACAGCGTCGTCCGTTGGTGCATGAGATTGCTTCTCAAGCTCTTGTGCTCTCGCAGGATCCCTTCGGTAACTACGTCGTCCAGTACATCTTGGACCTCGGCTTATCGTGGGCGAACGCTGAAGTCATGACGCAACTCATCGGCAACTATGCGGAGCTCTCTATGCAAAAGTTCAGTTCCAACGTCGTCGAGAAGTGCCTCAAGTTGGCCGACGCATCTCTTGAGAAGAACAGAAACATTGTGGTGAGAGAAATCATGCAATCACCGCTTTTGGATCGTCTTCTCATGGATCCTTACGGCAACTATGTCGTGCAATCGACGCTTACGGTTACCAAGGGTGTCTTGCACACCGAATTGGTCGAGCGCATTCGACCGCATTTGCCATTGATCAAAAATAGTCCGTTTGGTAAACGGATTTTGCGATTGCTCTTGGAAAACAAGAAGTAGACACGGATTCTTTGATCCCTACTTTTCCAAGTGCAATCGCGTGTGGGTGAAGAGGGGTGATGGTTTTTTTGACAAGGCTGTCAAAGAAAACGTGTAAATCAATGATATGAAAAATGTCGTCCGTACTCGCACTCTGGGTAGAGTTCGTGTACGTCTTTAAACGCAGACATCACAGAGTGACATACTCACTCTGCGATGGCTCGCTTATACCAGCAGTTGTGCATCAGAAATATATCAGAAAACAAATACAAATCCACTTCGCGCGTGAGCGCGACGTAGGGGCTTGCAACCAGGCAAGCGCCTCATATACGACTACGAAGTTTTGTAATAATATACCATTCATTGCTTCAACACTTCATGTTCACACGCACGCGGGTTTCATGCACATCTATCTCGCTGTCGTCGCATTTGCCTCGTCGCGTTTGCCTCGGCTCGTCGCAACCAGGGTTGTAGTCATCTGGGCGTGCCAAATTCGCACGAGATTGGCCCTCACTGTGCGTCGCATCGCACGCACGTTCGCATGGGTTGCGTGTGCGGCAAACCCGCGGCGTACGACGATCACGCCACGCCCGAAGAACGTCGCGCGCGCGCTCTCCAAGCCGCTGAGAATCGCAGTCAAGCGAGCGACAGGCGCGGCATAAAGGTGCGTCGTAACGGTGCGCCCTGGTGCACCACTGCTGCGTTGTGGTGGTGACGACTGACGACTGACGACCGGCGTCGACGCACGTATCAGAATGAATCCATGGTAAAGAAAGTGAGGGCGTCGCAGAGCGTCAAGGTGGCGTCAGGAACGACGACGTTTGAGGATCGTAAAAGCGCGCAAATGGCGCGGGACTGGGCGTCATAATCGTAGTAGCTGGTAGAAAAATATTTATAGAACACACAAAGGACAGGACTATTGGGGCCAGAACTAGATATCTCGTTTTCTTTATTTTCATCCTCGTCGCGTCGTCGTCACCTCACGGCGCGGACTTTGGTAAACCTTCAAACATCGTCGCGAGTTCGCCGCTCTGGTGCATTTGCATTAAAATGTCGCTCCCGCCCAAAAACTCCCCTTTGACAAAAATTTGTGGAATTGTCGGCCAGCTCGAGAACGTCTTGATGCCATTTCTCAATTCTTCGCTCGCCAATACGTTACGACTCGCGTACGTCACCCCGTGATGATCTAAAATACGACACGCCATGTTGGAGAAGCCGCACTGCGGCGCCGCGGGCGAGCCCTTCATGTAAATGATGACCCCGTTACTTTCCACGTCTTGAGCGATGATGCGCGCGACATCGTCAGAAGATTCCACGTTTGATTTTGGTTTGAAATCATCGTGCGTGTCTGATGCGAACGAGCGGCGCGCGCGCTGAGCGAGCAAGGAGGAGGTTGCGCGCATCGATGACGTTGCCGCTGCGGCGGTGACGAGCGATGACGCGCGAAGACCGACGACGCGCGACGTAGGGTTCGTCGGGGCGGTGGCGGTGGCGATATTGTTCATCACTATGCGGGATGCGCATCGACGCGTCATCGTCGAGCACGCCATGGTCGCTTGGCGTGGCTGGAAGTGAGGAGGTACGGCGTGGGGCGCTCGAGGCGGGACGTGCATCTTGAGCAAATGTTTCTATTCGTCAAGTATATACAAAGCCTACAGGCGTGTGCTACTGTGATAGGATGAGGAAATCAAACTATTCGAATATTCTATAACCGATGAATCGGAGCCACGATTGCTGAACTCTAGGGTCGAACTTGTCTTTTAAGGTCCAGCGTTCGCCGTCTTCCGTGGCAAACATCGTGGGCGACCACGGAGGGAGCTCGCCAGTTTTCATAGCCTTGTGTAAGCGACGCTGACCGCGTTCAGCCTTCTTTTTAGCCTTACCCGCGGTTTTCATGTTTCTGACGACTAAAGCCTGGAAGAATTCACCCCATAAACAATGGCTGTCGGTGAAACCGTTAAGCGGTTGCGTCACCGCCTTCGGCGGCGTCGATGAATTTGGCTCCGCTGGTCGCCAAAACGGTTGTAACACCTCACCCGCTTCCGATATTTCATCAACACCGTCAGAATATTTACCTCTAAAATGCATACAAGATCCTTTTTCGGACACAACTGAACCGTCGAAACGATGGGCTCGGCTGGGTAAACCCGCCGTGCCTCTCGGACGAAAGTGTAATTCGGCGTGCAACGGGGGGCCCTCGCTGACTCTACGAAGCGTCACAGTACCGACTGTTTCGGAATACCGCCCCGCGAGTCCAAAGAATCGAATAAATAATGATGGAAAGTCCATAACGTATTTTTCTTTCGTATGCAGATTCTCAAATCGCATCTCTCCATCGATTAATACTTGCACCGCCGTGCCACGGAACACTGGTTTGGCTTTGACATCCGCGGACAGATGTAAACCAATCTCTTCGTTTCTCAGATCCCAAGTCGTGATGGGCGGGTGATGACATACTTGTTCAGCTAAGTATGCGGTCTTACCGCATTTAATACGGTGAGTTTCTCCTAGGATTGGATTGAGTGGCTTCTTCATTGCTCCAAACGTGTACGGCGAGTGCACACCGGCACCCGACCCGTTTTCGGTGCGAATAGCGCTCATGTCCAGGTAAAGTTTGATCAAACGAGCCATGCGGCGCGCGGGATCCGGGTGTTGCAAATCACTCCAGTCATTTTTCAATCCCTCGATTACGTACACGACATCTTCCGCAACTTGAATCGTGCTAAACGGTACAAAGAAAGTCGGTGGAAGTTCAATATCCGTCAAGTCCTGCCCAACCTTCAACCCCTTCGTCGCAGCTGCAAACTCATCTGGGTTGTTCCCCGCGCGCATGCGCTCATGCAACTCTCGTTTCTCCGGCGTCATCAACCCAAGTCGTTCTAATTCCGCCGCCTCTTCCTCTGCTTGCTTGACTGCAGCATCGTGTTCTCGACGCAGCAAGTACCGAACCTTACTCTTCATCTCTTTTATCGCCCTTTGCACGTGTCCTTGGTGCTCTTCCTGCTCCCACACCTTACCCAACACGAACGGAAACTCTGTGCCTTGCTCAATCCCAATATTATCTGCCGTGATGTCGTAGCTACTGTCTGTTGGGTCTTCCGCGGCTTCATTGTCGCTAAAGTGGAGTTCCTCACGCGCGTCAAACCACAAGTCATCCTCCTCATCAGGATGAAATTTAGACGCCACAGAGATTTGTCGCGCCGGTTTAAAGCAGCACCAACACGACATGGTGTTCCGGATATTCGTCCAAAGCGTGAGTGATAACAAACCTCTCGCGTTCCGCGATCGATCACCTTACTAGCGAGCGCTTTTGAATAGCTTTTGAATAGCGCTTTTGAATACGCGGAAAGTGACGAAGATGTGTGTGACGTACAAACGTATGAATACTAGACGTATATGAGTCGTACTCCACGCGTAGATGTAGCGTGCGATATCGGCGCCGAGGCGACGAATGACGTTTGAGTGCGTTTAAGACTGTTTATCCTCGCCCAGCATGGCTTTTCGAGCGGCGAGTTTTGCTTCCGCCTCAATCCGAGACTCATACGCGCGAAGTGACGCTTTGAAGGCTGTCGCACGTTGACGTTCGCGTTCAAAACCACGCTCTAACGCCTCTTGACGCTCACGAATGCGAGTCTCGCGCTCGAGTTGCGTTTCGTCCGTATCGGCTTTGTTCGATGTCATGGACGACGACAGCGAACTAAAGATGCCCTGTGCATGTAATTCCTCTGCGCGTGTGGCTTCGCGTACGATAAGGGCATTCTTCGCTTTAGCGATGTCTACGTATGCCTCACTTAATTCTTTCTGCAATTGACGTTGAAGCTCTTCCTCTCTGTAGACGTGCGCCTGCGCATCATCGCGCAACTTAATCATTTGAGCCATTTCTTCGCGTACAGCCTCATGTTCACGCTCAAGTTCATCAACCGTGTGAAGTAAGCGCGCGTATATATCCGTAGATTCTTCGATTTTATCCGTCATCTCTCTTTCGCGCGCACACGTGCACAAAAACACAACGCAGGCGTCGCCAAATGACCATTCCAATGTGGGACAAACATCGCTTTAATTTCTTCAACGACCTCATGCGCCGACGGGCGCGCGTCGGCGTTTTTGTCGTTAACCACGCGCACTGGAATATTAAATGCAATCGTATTTCACGAATGTTTCATCCTTCGCATCGTGTGCGTCGCGTAATTAAATGAAGATTAATTTACATCTTGTTTTGTTTTGTGTTGATGGTGTCTACTGGTCATCGCATCGACGCCGCACTTCCTGACACCCTCACGCCCAGAGTCCGCGCGCGCATGACGGACGGCGAGAGAGGACGAGTCGTAGACGAACCGACGCCCACGTCAACGTCGTTAACGCCGGCGGATTTGAAGAATATTGCGCAAGGTTTGGGACAAGAACGCGAACGGCGCGTGGCATATGCCGACCACGTCGATCAGCGTGTCATCATCACCGCCGCCAACGTGGACGCGAAGCGAGCTATACATATTAAGGCGAGCACGAGGAGCGCGTTCGTGATTGAAAGTGATGTGAAGTGTGCGAAAGTGTTCGTGGAAGGGTGCTCGGATTGCGTGGTGACGGTCAAAGGCGCGGTGTTGAGTGAACACGTAGAGGTTTGGGAATGTCAAGGCGTGCGCGTGCGATACGACGCACCCGTGGGTACGACGCAAGTTGATCAGAGCCGCGACGTAGTGCTGTCTTTCGCCCAACGTGGCTTCTTGGGTGCAGTTGTGTTTGCCACGAGCGTTGACATTCGCGTCGGTTTCGGCGCCGAATCAAATGGCGCCGAATACGAGCGATTGGATCACGACAGTCTCGCACCTGGTGATCACCGCGAAATTCCACAGTTTATAACGCGCGTTGTTGACGGTGCGCTGCTCACGGAGCGATTAATTCGAGGGAAGGATGAGTATCCGACGACTGAGCGAGAACTGCGAGCCGCGCTCGGTGATGAGCTCACTGACGACCATTTAGATACCGCTCCAGCGCGCGCAGAATTGCGTAAAGACAAAGGGAACGCCGCATTCAAGGACGGCATATTCACGCAAGCCGTGGTACACTACACCGAAGCTCTCGAGCTCGATCCCACGCATGTCGTTGCCTTGTGTAACCGCGCGCAGTGCTTTTTAAAGCTTGGCGAGCACGAAAAAGCATTAAGCGACGCCGACGCATGCATCGCCATCAAGCACGATTACGTCAAAGCACACTTCCGCAAAGGTCTAGCTCTTCACGCCATGCGACGCTTCCCGCATGCTATTCAAGCATTCGAGTCTGCGCTCGCGTTCGATCCAGCCAACATCCAAGCCAAAGACGCGTTACGGCTCGCCGAAGTCCAAGCGCAGCGCGCCGCCGCTCGCGCACCCTAGTCCCGTATCACGCCATAGCGATAATTTTAGTTTTCATTCTTTTCATGCACCCAAGATAATCGTGCTCGTGGTTCGCGCGCTTTCATGCGGTGTCCAAAGCGCTCGCGCGCGTGACGTCCCCGTCCAATGGCAGAGGTTTATCCAGGTGGATAACACGCCCGTTATCCACACTCCGTCGCGCGTGGATCACCGCTCCGCCGCCGCACGCAAAGCCGTACGCAAAGCACGAAGAGTTAAGAGATGATGTTCGCCGGAGTCGCGTCTCGCGCGCCATCCTCTGTCGTCGTCGTCAACGCCGCCGTTCGCCAGCGTCGTGGCCCTGGGTCGCAAACCCCACGCGGGCGCTGCGCGATCGCGCACGCGTCTGCGGCGGCGTCGTACGCCACGTCTGGGGCGAAAATTGCCGGCGTGGGTAAAGCTTTACCGATGAAGTTCCTGACGAACAATGACTTGAGTGAGCTCGTGGAGACGAACGACGAGTGGATTGCGACGCGCACTGGGATCAAAAAGCGACACATCATCACCGGCGATGAGTCGTTGACGAGCTTGGGTGCGGAAGCGGCGAAACAGGCGCTTGAGAGGGCGAATGTGAAAGCGGAAGACGTTGATTTAATTATCCTCGCGACGTCGAGCCCGGATGATATCTTTGGGAGCGCTTGTACGATTCAAGCGGCTATCGGGGCGAAGAACGCGTTAGCCTTCGACCTCACGGCGGCGTGTAGTGGATTTGTTATTGGGCTCGTGAATGGCGCGCAGTTCATTCGAGCAGGGGGATATAAGAATGTATTGGTGATTGGCGGTGATGTGTTGAGCCGATATGTGGATTGGAGAGATCGAGGAACGTGCATTTTGTTTGGCGACGGTGCGGGCGCGGCGTTGCTCACGGCGACAGATGCGGACAAGTGCTCGTTGAAGGGGTTTGACATGCACTCTGATGGTAGCCAGAACCATCACTTAGTAGCACAATTTATTAATGAGAATGGTAAGCCCATGGGCGATGGGGCTTCGGGAGTGGGATCGTTTTGCAACATTTCGATGAGTGGGCAAGATGTCTTCAAGTTCGCCGTGCGCACGGTGCCGATGACGGTGAGCAAGTCTCTTGAACAGGCGGGTATGACGGCAGAAGATATTGACAAGTTAGTGCTCCACCAGGCGAATCAGCGTATCATAGATAGCGCCGCGACTCGATTCGGCTTGACCGAAGACAAGGTTGTGAGTAACATCGCCGAGTACGGGAACACCTCCGCCGGGTCAGTACCGATTGTGCTTTGTGAAGCCGTGGAGTCTGGTGCGATTAAGGAGGGTGATGTTTTAGCATTCGCTGGATTTGGTGCCGGTCTCACCTGGGCGTCTGCGATATGGAAGTTTTAGCCAGCTGTGTAATTTCGTGTTCCGTAACATGTCTACGCCTCTAATAACGACGCACGCATTCACGACACACCTCAGACTCTCACGTGCTCTAGACATGCCACCCGCCGCGTCTGTCTCAAAATCCGCCGCAGACGCGACTGGCGTACACGTATCACATCTCTTGAAACGTCCATTGACGTTTGCATCGCCTGTAAATGCGCGCGACGAGGACGTGAGCGGCGTCCATCCTTCACCCGGTGAACATTTCGCATCACGATGCGTCGTCACGCCGCGAAATGACGTGCCGAATGAGTACGTCATCTACGCCGCGAGTGGTAAAAATGTATTTTGCACCACCGCCGCGTTCGATGACGACAGCGAAAACGCAGACGTGAAGAGAGGGAAGGAGGGCGTGTTGCAGCCGTCGGCGTCGCCGGCGACCACGAGGTTTAAAGAAACCCACCTCGTCGCCGAGATGCGCACCGCGCGAGAGATTCAATCAATCTCAGTGTCTAATAATCCAGAATCACCACTGGTGTGCGTAGATAATTTCGGGTTCGTGCACACGTGGTCACGAAAGTTAGGGGACGAGGGCGAGTGGCGGGACGGCTCGCTTCGGTGCTTTGGCGGCGACAGTCGAGGCGTTCCAGGATGGTGTGGAGCGCTTATGAGCGAGAAAGGGGAGAGAATATTCGTCGCCAATCAAGGTAATCGAACAATTAACGTCTGGGACACCGAACTTGGGCAAGAAGTGCGTCAGATTAATACGTTATTGCCAGCGTATAGCGCGCGACTATTGCCGAGCGGGGACGACCGCGTCATCGCCGTTGCGGAAGGCCATCAACTCGCGCTGTACGACGACCGCGTCGCCGAAAAGGGTGGATGCGTGACCAGACTTTCTCTAGGGTATAACAAGAACGTCTACGCGGTAGCGACTTCTCGTGCACCTGGTTTTGAATCCATCGTAGCTTGCGGGGGTGAAGAGCGCGTCGTGCAAATTATTGATATCCGCACATCAGGCGCCGCCCAGCGGTGGAGGAACGCGCTCAAGTTTGAGATCACCATGCTCGAACTTAGCGAGACGAGCAAAGGGTTCGCGTACGTTGCTGGATTGGACTACGAATGCGTGTGTGGAAATTGGAGAGCGCAGAGCGTCGAGAATGGTTTCGCGTTTCGCGCTGACTCGCGATGGATGGGTCTCAGCGCGTGCACATCCACCGATGGCACGAGCGACGTTCTAGCTGGATGGAGCGAGAGTGGCCACGTCTACGCCGCTCGCACGCATCCAAAAAAGTAATCGCCATCGCATAGATTGTGTGGAGAATCTGTAATGTCATAGAAAGTAGAAAGCGCGAACCGACGCCACCTCACACCTCGGCGGTGCGAGTGCACCGCCAACATGCCCGCCGAACTTCCGACACCAGACGTCTGTGCGGTATGTCTCACCGCACCATCCATGCTGGGCGTGCTAGACTCGTGCGCACACGTGTTCTGCGTCCCATGCGTCGCACGCTGGGCGACTATTGAAACAAAGTGTCCTCTGTGTAAAGCGCGCTTTACGTGCGCGACACCGACAACCGTGGACGAAAAAGGCGTGAGAAGTCAAACAGGAGACGTCATCAAATTTGAAGAGACGAATCAAGGAGAGAGCGCGCCAGGAGGTGACGATGACGATGACTTTGAGGATGAGTACGACGACATGGCCAATGTGATGTGCGAAGTGTGCCACCGCGGCGACGACGAGGAGTTTTTAATGCTCTGCGACGGCTGCGATGCAGGGTGTCACTCGTTTTGCGTCGGACTGGCCACGGTACCGCGAGGACAGTGGTATTGCGCGGTGTGTCGAGGGAGCGCCGTCGTGCGAGAACAGGCGGCGGCGCGGTCTCGAGCGAGGGATATTTTATTGCGCGTGGAAGGCGGTACTCGCGCTGTGCGACGACGCGAACGCGTAATGGACCGTGAACGACGTGCAGCACGAGCGCGCGAGCGCGGAGAGATATACGTTGCGGGTGGAGGCGGTGGACACGTGGCTACTGGGAACGACGCGCGAGTGCGTCAAATTTCTCGAGTGCACGAGCTTCGCGAGGCGTGGAGTTTGCTACAGAGCGGGCAGATGGAGTTCCCAGGATGGAATCGTGCAAATACGTCAGCGGCGATGACGCCTGATCCACCACGGTTGACTGTGCCGTCAGCACCGCGGGCTCGCGGCGAGGAGGCTCCCGAGGGTGACGTTGTCGAAGAGGCGTGGGATGTGCTCGAAAAAGCCATGAAAGATCAATCGACAACCGCGTCGACGTCTAAGCGTCGCACTAGTGGCGGCAGTGGTAAAGATGTAGTCTGCCCACAAGATGCATCGCCACCACCGAAGGTGTTGAAACGTCCGGCAGTACGAGCGGCGTCGTCTGGATGGAGCATGTCTGCCGCCGCGTGGGCGCCGTCAATGAAAGCGCCCAGAGTGACGAGTTCGCCGTCACCTGAAGCCTCATCCGCCGTCGTTTCAAACTCCCCGTCAAAACCAAAACGTGAGCTGAGCAATTTATCACCTAAAGAAATCGCCAAGATTGCGGTGGGCATTGTGAAGGACATTCTCAAACCAAGGTATGCGAATGGACAAATCACTCGCGACGAATTTAAAGCCACGGCCAAGCAAGCGACGCAGATGAGCGTCGATGCCTCCACCATAGACCCAGAAGAAATAGCACGCATAGTGAATCGGTTGTTGGATTATTAGCCCCGATGACCGCAGATTTAGAAGTAGAAACAGCAATGTGATTTAGAAAGAGCTCCAGCTCGAGCAAGTAACCGCCAGCCTCACTATCTTCCACGCTCAAGTCGTCGCGTCGAGCGCGCCCGCGACGATCATGGATCCAGTACGTCGACACATCGCGCAAAAACATATCGCTCGTATGCTCGTGCACGCGATTGGCGTTCGCATTCGCTTAATAGAAAGGAAAATAAAGAGCTCGCGCTGACTTGTGAGTTTTCTCTCCAACGCAGGGACTGAAAGCCATCAACCCGTTCTTGCAGCGGGCGGCGGAGATGGAGAATGCGGACAAGAAAGTAGCGTACTATTGTAGACTCTATGCGGTGCAAGAAGGGTTAAAGCTAGACGCGCGTTCTGCGGCGGTAAACGCCGCGCTGGGCCACGCCATGGAGAAGCTTGAGTGCGCGAAACCGTCGTTGACTCTCGATGCTGAACAAGACGAGTTACATTGTGAGGCGTTCGCGATGAAGATTTTTAGCAAGGCTGATGAAGCCGATCGTGCGGGCGCGCGAGGGTTGAATACAGCAAAGTCGTTCTATGCGGCGAGCATCTTTTTTGAGATGTTGCGACAGTTTGACGACTTGGAAAGAGACATTGAAGAAAAGCAGCGATACGCGGCATGGCGCGCGGGCGTGCTCACAAAGGCGGCACGTTCAGGGACCGCTCCACCTCCACCACCGGGCGAGGACGACGTGGATGTCGATAGGAGAGAGGATGAGGCGTCGACGATGACTTCGGTAGCCGACGAGCGCGCGAGCGCTCCGTCTGCGCCACCGTCGGCGCCTCCCGCGCATTTCCAGCCCTCACCCCCACCGCCCCCACCGCACACGAGCGCGCAATTTACTAGTGGTGCACCACCGGGCGTGGCGCACGTGCACGCCAAGGTTACGAAATCACCAGTAACGCTGGCGCATCGCGAAAATGTTGTAGCTGGAAAAGCGCCACCTGGAATTTCGCCTCTTAAAGTAGATATTGGTAGCATCGCGGACGCACAACGTCACGCGAAGAATGCGGTGAGTGCTCTAGGATTTGACGACGTGAACACTGCGATCGATGCCTTGCGGTGCGCGCTGGATATCTTAGAAAAACACAAGTAAACAAAAGTTGTTAGACGATGAAACATGTACAAACACACGATGACGACGATGAAATAAAATATTAAAAGTGCTTGCTCGTTACATAAGATTAAGTCATATGAATCGCTTTACTTGAAGACCGCTTGGTCACCGAGCTCTTGGCCGGCGAGACCATCCTTGGCGACGCGGGCAAAGAACTCCTTCAACGTATCCGTACCGTAGCTCGGCGTGGATTTGGCGTCGTACTTTTCATCCTTCATGACCAACATGGATTCGGCGGCGTAGTAGCGGCCAATCTTACCAAACTCCGCGGCGTCCTTCATGTTCGCGAAGAATCCAGCGAACACGTCGAGCACCTTAATCACGACATCCATGATTTCGATGGGGACCTTCACAAATTTGGGCTCCATTTCGAGGAGCTCGAACAACATCGTGCCTTGTTGGAGCGCGGACATGGCCTCACCCGGACCACCGATCGGGAGCACCTTGTTCGTCATTTCCGGCTCACGAATAGAATCCGCCATGTACTTGGCCAAATCACTTTCAGAAATCGGCTTGCAAGAGGCCAATTGTCCGTCACCAAACATGACATACGGACCGCCCTTTTGCACGACTTCCACTTGTCCGGCGAGCGACTTGAAAAACGCAGTCGGTCGGATAATCGAATACGAAATATCACCAGCGTTTTGCAACTCCTCCTCAAACTTCAACTTGGCTTTTTGGAACGTCAACAACGGCTTTTGAACGCAAATCGCGCTCAACAACACAAAGTGCTTGGTCCCGCGTTCGCGCGCCACGTCCAAAACGTTCTTCGTTGCTTGGTAATCAATATCCCAAGAGTCCTTAATCCCCCCAGTGCGGCTCGCCAAACACGACACCACGACATCAAACCCTTCACTCCCGAACGCCTCAGTCGCAATCGACGTCTTATCACTCACGCTGCCAAACTTCACCGTCGCATCCGGGAACATCGCGATCGCCCCATCCTTGGCTGTCTTGCCACCAATCCCCGACTGCTCGCGCGTAAACGCCGTCACATTGTACCCTCTCGCGCACAACTCTCGCGTAACGTACTTCCCAATGTACCCAGTGGCGCCCACGACGAGGACGCGCACGTCCTTATTCTCCTTCCCTTGCAACTCGGACACCGACGCCATCGCGCGCGGCATCGTCATCGCCCGATTCGTCTTCATCCCCCGCGCATGCATCTTACTCGTCACCCGGCGCGGCGCCACCGACGCGCGCATCGATAAAGACGACATCTATGCGTTGTTCTCGACACTCAACCACGCGGGCCGTCGTCGCGTCGCGCTCTGCCGCGCGCCAGCGATGCGCGCTCGCGCCTGCGCATCCTTATCCACTCTTCACCATACATTCTCGCGCATAACGCCATGAGCTGGGTTTTTATGTCGTGTCCTCCGAGCGCGCGGGGACAGCACCATTTCGGACGCGGCGTTCGCGCCGTCATTGCGCGACGCGATGAAGTTACGCAGCGGTGCGACGAGCGGTGAGACGGTACGTTTCGTTGCGCGTCACGTCGCGTCGCGTCGTCGAATCGCGTCGTCGTCGTCGTCGTCACCGCGTCGAGTCGCGCGTGTTTGGATGCATTAAAGTGCACTCGAGGTGGCGGCTGGCGCGCGTGGTTTTGGTTGCGTCGCGGGTCGTTCGCGGCACCCGTGCGCGCGCTCGCGCGCGCTCACAGAGGCAGCGACTGACGGTAATGACGTGTGTGCGCGCGTAGGATGAGATACGGCTGCGGTCTGGACATGTCGTGGGCGTGAGTGGGCCGGCGGGTGGGGCGATTCGCAGCGCGGCGGAGGCGCGCGCGCGCTTGTTGACGCCACAAACGCGAGCGATGGATGAAGTGCACGTTTCTACCTTTGCGCGTGGTCTCAAAGCGGTGTTTTCGAGGTGGACAGCGTTGCAGTTGGCAATCGTGAACGCTTGGGGTGGGACGAATTCGGAGGAAAAGGCAAAGGAGGCGGAGGAGGAAGTATTGGCGTGGTTTTTAAGTCGCAAAACCAAGGACGTGCTCGAGTTGGAGGATTTGTTGGTTGAGATATTGGGTGATGATTTCAACGTGTGCTGTGAGGATAATTCTCCAGCTGAAGTAGCAAAGGTTGCGTGGGCGATGTACGAGCAGTGCGCAGAGGGGAATTACGTGTCGGTGACGCAAATGGAGGCGACGCCGTTGCCGCGCGAGGCCATCGAGCGAAGCAAGCAAATCGAAGAGGATAGGCGATGGACGATGAATGGTGGCGGAGATATGGATATGGGTGATAGTTCGAGCGACGATGGGAGCGACGAAGACGATGAAGGCATGGATGCTGATGATTTAGCCGATCAGCTCGGTGGCGCGTTTAATGTGCGCGCAAACGGAGATGACAGCCAGCAGCGGTCGTCTCGCGCACCTGTGGTTGATGACGACGGTTGGACAACCGTGCCGTCGCGACGTTAGCGTGATTGCGATTTTACTTATAATATCGACACAAAGACATTTATAGGAAATATTAGCAAACAAATGAATTTTTGTGACGGTATTGACAAATCTATTCTTTTTAAAGCGGCTCTTCGTTGATGGAGATGATATCCTCCACCTTGACCTTGGTCTCGACAACCTTGGATTCCGAGTTGGCCTGGTCGCCCAAAAGTTCGTTGAGTTTGTTCTTGTACGCTGGGGTCTCTCTGGCAGCCTTCTTCGCCGCCAACCAAACCTTCCACTTTTCGGCCACAGCCTTCTTCTCGGACGCCAAATTGCCCTCTTGTTGGCTTCTGATTTGCTCATCAATCTCTTCGAATCTCTTGCTGTACTTCTTGATGTTCTTCTCGATCTCAGCTTCTTGCTCTGCGCTGAGCAAGCCCTTGCCGCGCGGACGCCACAAGAATTGGAAGAAACGATCCTTGCCGTACTTGTACAACAATTTGCCGTTGAAGGTCCACATGTGGAAACCATTCTCCATTTGGTGCACGCTCGTCACGGCGGTGGTGACGTAACGGCCAGTAGGATCCCATTCAACATCGGTCGCCATAAAGTGTTCAACGCTCGCCATAGTGTCCATGCTATCGACGTCGAAGAATTCAAACTGACCATTCATTGTCTTCAAACCCGCCAAGATGACGACGCGACCATTCGGGCTCCAGAACAAGTGGTTCGCTGTCTTGTTCTTAATCGTACCGATGAGCGTACAGTTGTTGTTGCCTTGCTTGTCTTTCATACTGTAGAAAGACACGTCCGGACGCGCGCCATCCCCGTGGATGATTGCGAATCGATGGCCCTTTGGCTCCCAAGCAAACGCTACAATCTTCTCCGACTTGTCCGCAAGTTCGAGCACTTCCATCGGGCAGTTCGGTTCACGAAGACGGAACAATTCAAAGCCGCTGTATGTACTTTTCTTGGACTTGGTTGTGCGTAAAATCTTAGCCGCAAAGTAGTCACCACTGGATTGCCAGAACATCTTGACGCCAACGACGTTGAACAAGTTCTTGGAACGCACCTCAGTCTTACCTGGAAGCTTTATCAAAGAGATGCGTGCCGGTTGGTTACCACCGCCTTGTTCTGGTTGGTACGCAGCTAAGATCGGATCTGCAGGAGACCAGCAGAAATCAACCACACCGTCGAGCTTGATGGACTTTTTGTCAACCAACGTCATCTCTGGCGCTTGGTACACGGAAATAGCTCCCGTACCAATCTTCGCAAAGAAGCATCCACTGCTCTCATCGGTCTGACCAGACCACTTAAACACAGGCCACGTCAATCCTTGTTGACCATCGGCTATGAAATCACTAATAGGTCCAATGAACTGACGCAACTTTGCGCCTGAGCGCGTATCAAAAAAGTTGACGACAACCGTCGTGGTTTCGCCAGCCTTGCTAGGTTCGTGCGTTGATCCAGTGGCGAGGAATCGCTCGCACGGAGAAAACTCAATGAATTGCACGCCATTGTGACCATACTTGGCGAGGCGACCGAAAGATTCGCCACCCCAAAGCGCCACACCTTGTCTGTGCACCGTCGCTAACAAGCTCCCCTTGGGCGACCACTGAACGTAAGACTCGGTCCAGAACGAACGTCGGTACACTTCCTCACCCTTCTTCGTTTGCGCATCGTTCCAGAAAATTTCCGTCTCGTCACCAAATCTGCACACAAACTGGTCGCGACCACGCTGATCCATCATCCATGCTTGTGTATTTTCTCGTTGCGCGAACGGCTTGGGCGCGGGCGCCGAGTACTCATCCGGTACTTTGGAAAACTTTTCAAAGTCATCGAATTTACACACCTTGAAGATGTGCGACTTATCCAATTTGTACCCATCCGTTTGCTCCACGGCAGATTGCGCTTGCTGCTCCGTAGCGAATTCAACAAATGCAAAACCAAGCGTCGTCTTGGACTCATCTTGCGGCAACAACATCCCGCCCTCGCGAATCTCCCCAATCTGACTAAAAATCTTCGTCAACACCGTTTGCAACTTGGACACCTTCGTATCGGGAATTCGTGGTAAATTATCCACCACAATTACCGATGCAAATCCACTATCGCGCTCGGCTTCTTCCAATTGCACCTCCACCGGCGAGTTCAACCCGGCGCGTTCGACCTCCTCCGCCGGCAACTGCACGTCCTCGGCGTTCACCTTAGACCAATCCACGAAACCATCCTACGCACGAAGAAACGCAAAGAGTCAGTGCCTGCACGTTGCGCCACGCGCGATTCGCGCCTTTTCCTCGCACACCACGCGCGCGCACGAGTGTTTCAAACAAAGCCGCCGATCGAGCGCGCGCAGCGATCGTCGTCAGCGCACACATCTTTGCCGCGCACGTCGCGCACGCATCGCCACACATCACGCACCTGGTCGCGAGGGAAACTACTCGGAATGCTCTCCATCGTCGCGCGCGTCGCCTCGTCGCTTCGTCGTCGTCGCACACTGACGACGACCTCGCGGGCTCGAGGGTTTTCCCCGAGCCCTCGAGGTCGAAGCGTGGGATGTGGTCATCGATCGACTTTTAACATCGATTACATTTTCTCTCAATCGACTCTGAATATCGATCGAGAGGTTGTGATTTTTACTTTGAACCGTTGTCACACGGCACGGCGAAGAATCGTCGCCACACGTCGTCGCGCGCGACGCCATGGAGGCCCCGGGGTTGATTGACTTTCTCAACGCGTCGTGGACGCCCTATCACGCCACCTATCGCGCGTGCGAGACGCTCAAGGCGCACGGGTACGTGGAGCTCAACGAGGCGCGCGATGATTGGCGCGCGTTGGTGGTTCCAGGTGGAAAGTATTTTTACACGCGGAACGCGTCGGCGGTGGTGGCGTTCGCGGTGGGCGGGAAATATCGCGCCGGGGATGGTTTCGTGATCGTCGGTGCGCACACTGATTCGCCGTGTCCAAAGTTGAAGCCGAATACGCGGTGCGAAGATGGGGGCGCGGTGCGGTTGCGCGTGCAACCATACGGCGGCGGGTTGTGGCACACGTGGTTTGATCGGGATTTAGGCTTGGCAGGGCGAGTGGTGTTGAAAAGAAAGAGTACGGGAGAGATTTTACATCGATTAGTCAAGGTTGACCGAGCGGTGTGTCGAATTCCTACGCTCGCGATTCACTTGGACCGGGGCGTGAATGACGGTTTCAAGGTGAACTTTCAGCAGCACATGGCGCCGATTTTAGCGAGTAGCGTCAAGGCGGCGTTGGAAAAGCCCGTGGCGGCGGCGGCGGCGGCGACGACGACGACCGCGAAGGACGAGGGTGAAGGCGATAAGCCGTCGTCAATGGCGAATGAACGTCACCATCCATTATTCTTGAAGCTCATCGCCGACGAGCTCGGGTGCGAGCCGGATGAAATCGTTGACTTTGATTTACAGCTCTGCGATACGCAACCGAGCGCGATTGGCGGTGCACAGAACGAATTCATCTTTAGCGGTCGGTTGGATAATCTGGTGAGTTGCTACACGTCGCTTCGCGCGTTAATTGAGACGACCACGGATGAGGCGTTGAAGGACGCGTCTGGTATTCGCATGATTATGCACTTTGACCACGAAGAAGTCGGCAGCGAGTCTTCAAGCGGAGCCGCAGGTGCGATGACCACAGATTCCGTTCGACGAATCACTGCAGCACTGAATCCTCAAAACACGATTGAGGGCTTGGACGAGCGCACGCGTCGTGCGTCGTTTTGTGTATCTTCAGACATGGCGCACGCGTTGCATCCAAACTACGCCGACCGTCACGAACCCGGACACGCGCCCAAGATGCACGGCGGTTTAGTCATCAAGCATAACGCCAATCAGCGCTACGCCACGGATGCCATCACAGCATTCATGTTCCGCGAACTCGGCGAACGCGCAGGCGTGCCTGTGCAAGAATTCGTCGTTCGCAGCGACACTGGCTGCGGCTCCACGATTGGTCCAATCTTCTCCACGCGCACCGGCATTCGCACCGTCGACGTCGGCGCTGCCCAGCTCTCCATGCACTCCATTCGCGAAATGTGCGGCGTAGACGACATCGATCACGCCGTCAAGCATCTTACCGCCACTTTCACCCATTTTGCCAGCCTTGACGCGCAATTAATCGTCGACGGCGCCATCGGCGATTTGTGTCGTCCGTGCGACATGTTTGAAACCACCGAGCTGAAAATGTCTCTCGATGCCGACGCTCGGCGAGACGATTTACGCACCTATGCCGACACGCCGACGAAATCATAATCATTCATAGCGCATCATCGCCCTCATCGTCGTGTAAGACAAAACAAAATCATAATCATCATCCATCCATCAGTCGCGCGTTCGCGTTCGCGTTCGCGTTCGCGTTCGCGTTCGCATCCTCCGAGACCGTCACACCCCCGCGCGCGAACGTCCGCAAACGTCCGCGCCGTAGCCTGAGGCGCATCGGAGCCATGGACGCGAACGCTGCCGCGCTCTACGCGCGCATTGCGTCGCTCAAGGCGGATATCAAGCGCGCACGGGCGGCGAATAATCATCAACGCGCGCTCGAGCTGTTGTTTGAACAGCGCGAGATTCTCTCCAAGGAAAGCGCGCGATCGGCCGAGGATGCGGCGGTGATGGCGGTACCGATCGGTGCGATTGATAAGCAATTGAATGACGTACGGGCGGCGATGCGTGCGAGTGATTCGATGAAGGTTGAGACGAGTGTCGGGGTGAAAGATGTCGATGGGGGAACGCGCGCGGCGTCGACAGCTGTCGGGACGACGACGACGACGACGACGACGACGACGACGGCAAAGGTTGATACAGCACGACCGAGGGATTTCCAAGCCGTAGATGACACATTAAAGAAGAGATCGAAACACGATTGGGGGCAAGCACCGGCGCCGCTGGAAGATGACGCGGAGGATGACTTGGAAATTTTAGACGAGCTCAACGTGGATTTAAACGTGTACATGCCGCAACCGGCAAAACAAGCGGGGGTGATGAAGCCGTTTCATGCCCCTGGTGTTGTGCGTGATGTGAAAGGAAAGCGAGACGAAGCGAAGAAGGCGCAGAGTGGGCGATCACCCAAAGGTAAGAGGGGACCTGCGTCGAGATGGTCGGCGGATGCGGAGGGAGACGTACCAAAGCAGGCACCCGCGCGTTTCATGAGCGCAGGCGAACGGTTAGATTTAGAGCAAGCTGCGAAAGGGTTACCACCGACGCATGCGCAATACCGCGCCGCAAAGGAATCGAATCCTACGCGCACGTACGGACGCGGCGGGCGTGGTGGGGGCACGGGATTCGTTCCTCCATACGGCGGCGGCGGTGGGGGTAACGGCGGCGGTGGAAACGGGCAGCGTGTCAAGCCCGGACAGAGTGGAGGAGAATCCGATGATCAACCCTTTAGCGAACAAGTGATGCAAAAGTTATCTCCGAACGGTGAGCCGATTGCGGAGGACATTTTAAAGCTTGACAGGGACATCGTTGAGCGCGTGGTGAGTGAAATTCTGGACAAGCACGAGAGCGTAGATTGGGATAGCATTGCAGGTTTGGAGCACGCCAAAGGTGCGGTGCAAGAGCTCGCAGTATGGCCTATGATGAATCCGGAATTATTCGTCGGCGCTCGTGCCGTACCCAAGGGCTTGCTTTTATTTGGACCGCCCGGTACGGGGAAGACGTTGATTGGTCGAGCGGTGGCGAGTCAGTGCGGCGCGACGTTTTTCTCAATCTCTGCGTCGAGCTTAACGAGTAAATGGATTGGCGAGGGTGAAAAAATGGTTCGAGCGTTGTTCGCCGTTGCGCGTCACTTGGCGCCTGCGGTCATTTTCGTCGACGAAATTGACTCGCTCTTGTCGGCGCGTAAATCAGACGGCGAGCACGAAAGCTCTCGTCGTATGAAGACTGAGTTTCTTGTCCAAATGGATGGCTTGGGAGGCGGCGAAAACGATAGATTATTACTGATTGGTGCCACGAATCGACCGCAAGAATTGGACGATGGTGCGCGTCGGCGCATGCCCAAGCAATTGTACATTCCACTTCCTTGCGCCGCCGCTCGACGCGATATGATTCTTCGAACGCTGAGCGCTGGCAAGGGTGTGGCACACAATCTCTCCGATAATGACTTGGATATGATTTGCGAGAAAACGGACGGCTACTCGGGTTCGGACATGAAGCACCTTATTCAAGAAGCTGCTCGAGCACCGGTGCGTGAGACGTTTCAGAAAACCAAGGACATTCCAGGGCCAGTTTCACCAAGCACGCTGCGACCGATTGTTTTGGCGGACATTCGACGCGCAGCCAAGCAAGTTCGACCATCCGTCACGCGCGCGGATGTAGAATTCCACGAAGAGTGGAACAAGAATCACGGCGCGCTGACGGCTACATCTATCGACGACGACGACGACGAGTCTTGGGACTGAAGGCTCGGCGAATTAATTGATTATTACTGTTGCTATTGCTATCTAGAGGCGATGCGCAATCTTTGTAACTATGCTACTATATTTGTTTTTCCTGCTTTGGCACGGCCTTGATGGCGCCTAAAATCCTCACCACCAAGTTTAACGATGCCAAATCGTTCTTGGCGTCGACGTATTCAGCGGGAACGCCGTCGGGAGTTTCAGCCCACTTGAACGCGGCTAAGAAATCCTTCCCAGACGCAGACTCTGGAACTGGGAAGTGCGAAGCAATCACGCGTTCGGGGTCCCATTCACTCACCTTGCGCGCCCACGCGGCGACTTCTGCGCGATAAAATTGAAACACCACTAAAAACACGATGGGTGAAACGATAAATTTATTCGCCAAGCCTTGAAACGACGTCCCGGGATTTAAAATATTCTTCGCATCGGGAGCGATAAACAAACTAAATAACGCCATGCGCTGCCAACCGTTTGCTATGCGCGCCTGGCGTTCAGACGCCGGGATTTGAGGCGACGCGATGTTTCGCCCGCCACGATAGTTGCCAAACTTTAACAATTTTATCGTCAAGCACTCATCGCTGCCGAGCGACTCCAAGTCGCGTTCTTCAATTATCTCAGGCGCGGTGTCTCCAACATACACCGCGGCATCGGTGATGAGCACAGACTTGGACGCTTTATGAAAAAACGCGCACTCGTTGTAGCGATAAAATCCGTACCCGAGCGCGGGCAACGACAAAAGCTCGGATTCAATCTCGTCTTCCCACGGCGGAGGATTACGCGCGTCACCGAGCGTACCACTCGGAAAGATGCCGAAAAATTGATTGGGCAAATCGAGGGGAAAAGAAAACTGTCCCGGAGCGACCCAAAGCGCGCACGACTTGAACGCGCGCTGAAACGGCGCCGCGAAAATCTTGTGCTCGTACATCGTCGTCGATAGCACCGCGTACTTCACCTCACCCCCGAGCTCGCGCAACAACTCCACGCACTCCTCCGTCGGCGCAATCGGGTCATGCACCCACAAAGACCCATCGTTCAGGCGAATCACCGTCATCCGAACATTCGTCGTCACCCCCAACCCGAACCCGATGCCTTGCTCTTGCTCAAACGACCACGCCACGCGCTCAATCAACGTCGTTCGCGTCGTGCGTCGCGACAGTACCGGCGTGAGTGGGAACGGAAACCCAGTAAAATTCACATACTTTCTCCGCGACGACGACGCCTTGGACGACGACGACGACGTCCCGGTCGCGCGCGCGCCCACGCACGCCCCTCGCCCGCGCGCGCCAGCCATCATCGTCATCGTCGCCACGTCACGCACACGACGACGACCGACACCGACACGACGTCGCGGTGACCCGCCACGCACGCCCGCGCCACGCACCACCGCGCGCGCCGACGACACCGACGACGACGGCATGTCCTCCAGCGCCCACGGGCGCGACGACGCCTTGGACGACGACG